>OGRD01000043.1_pt1 | contig 97803 bp, 92 predicted proteins | sample 1553441 | NCBI WGS metagenome assembly OGRD01 (sample SAMEA2580106, study PRJEB22360) | human gut metagenome | biome: human gut; feature: human-associated habitat; material: faeces | place: Denmark | collected 2008/2010
TGAAGATTATGCGAATGATATTGAATATGTTGTAGATGCTTATGCTACTCAAATTAATTTATTTATGAAACAATTTGAATCTTTTATTGATAAATAAGTAAAACTAAAGATATGAATAAAGATTTTGTTGAAGTTGCAAATGATTCTGGAACTAATAATGGTTCTTTTGATGTTGTTTGTGGACAAAATAGTGGAAATAAAAGATCTACTATTTTAACTGTATCCGGGGGAGGGGTTAATAAAACAATAAATATTACTCAAAAAGCCTCAAATCTTGGAAGTATAGAAATTGCAGATGGTATATATTCTTCTAATGGAACTTTAATATCTATTGGATATTTTGGTATAAATGCAGATATTAAAGTATCAATGGGTAGCCCTCAAATGGGAAGCTTTATATTTCCCACACCTATTAAAGAACCAGGTCGTATTAATGGAAGTGGTAATTCATTTTTACGGATTAAAGTTAATGGAGAAATACCTTCTCATTATAAAGGTGAAAAAGTTGTTGCCTTTTTAGAAAGTGCTAATGGAAGTGCAATATATAATCCTAAAAAAGAATTAACTGTTAATGTTTATAGCGAATTAGGTAAAAATGTATTTGATTTGAATATTGCTGGTGGAATTACTATCGGTAATACTGAAATTATTAATATTAATTCTGCATTAAATAATAGACTAAATATTGCTATTTTGCTTACAAATAATAAAAAAATTCAATTTATTAATTTTATTTGGAAAACTATTTATCATAATAGTTAAAATATAAAATCAAATAAATATGAAAAAATCATTTGTAACTATTACTCCTAATTAAAGTTCCGGTAATAAAGCATTAAGTGTCAACTGTGATGTTTATAGTAGTGCTGATGATTAAGAAGAAGATATTATTGTATCAAGAGAAATAACTGAAACTATTAATTTGATTACTAATAATATATGGTAAAGTAATAGTTATTATAAAGATTTTATTTTGTCATTCTTATGTTTTGTATTTAAGAAGTAATTCTTATATTTGCCCGTATCATTAAGTTGGTACGGGCTTTTTTGTTGCTCGTAATAAAACAGATAAAACTATTGGTTATGGCATTACACGTATGGTTAGTTGAAGGTTCTAAACTTATTCTTAATATAGAGCAGATTCTTAAAGTTCCTGTTCTTGCTAAGATATATAATGATTGGCATAATGATAGAGAGCTAATGTATAAAATATTTAAGTTTATTGATTGTTATGCTGATGAAGACGGATATATTCATCGTAATGGTTTAAAAGATCAAAAGGCTTTTGATTATGCTATTGAAGTTGCTCAACTTAATTCAGACTTTAGACCAACTAAAGATATGATTGAAGCTATCAATTGGCTTGTTGAGCATAATATCAATTATGTTGGACAGATGTTCTTTGAAACTGTTAATGCTCTTCAAGCTGGTAAAGATCTTATGGCTGTTATGAATAAGAATCTTCGTAATGACCTAAAGAAAGACTCTTTTACTAAAGAAGAGATTGGTGGTATGCTTGGTTATATGCGTGAGATTACGAAGATGGGTAAAGACTTACCTAAACTTATTGCTGAACTTAAAGAAGCGGAAGATAATTACGTTAAGTCTAAACTCAAGAAAACTATTGTTCGTGGTGGTAAAGAGCTTGCTGCTTCAATGGATGTGCATAACAATATAGATAATGGTGTTGGTGGTGGAATAGATATGATTGATTAAGCTATGAATGGTAAATATGAGTTTTCACAAGATGCTATTGATAACTTTATGTTTATTCATGCTTATTGGAAAAATAGTTGTGATGGCATCAATGCTGCTCCTGAGAATAAATGGGGCTATAAACGAGGAGATATTCCTTTTATAGATTATCTCTGTGAAGATAAAAGTAAATATCCGAAAGCATCCGAAGGTATTAGTTATATTACCAATAAACCTTTATATGATCCGGATAATGATTTTCTTATTGGTAACTCTGGTGGTATTCTTATGAATATTGACTTTATTGTTATTAATATAGAAAGACTTTCTAAAGCTGCTGATACTTTTGATGAATATGGTACGTATTGTGATTATGACCCTAGTACTCCGGCTTATGAATCATTTTGGCAAAGAGAAACATCTAGGCGTAAGAAAGGTGTTTTTATTAAAGCTAAACTTTATTATAAAGATATTCCTAAGTTCTTTGATGCTAATACTACTGATGAGGAACGTGAAAGTTTACTTCAACCTTTACGTATAACCGGTGCGCATTATACTTATCTTAATTATGGTCGTATTGAACGTACACCTAATGATAAAGAACGTGCAAGACTTAAACGTGAAGGTGCTGAACACGTTGAAACTGTTATGGGTTTTCCTCGTTATTGGGATGGTGACTATTGGAACTTCAAAATAGATGAGTTTATTGCTAATAATAAGTTTCATCTTACTAAGGCTAAAGCTCGTCGTAAAGGTTTCTCATATAAACGTGGTAGTCAAGCTGCAAATACAATTAATCTATTTCCTAATGTTACGGTAACTCTTGCTGCTGACCAATTAGCTTATCTTACAGATAAAGGTGCTACTACGTTTATGGCTAAGAAATGTCTTGACCATTTTGAGGAACATACATTTTGGCGTCGTGGTTATATTTCTGAGGCTATTGATGATATACTTCTAGGTTATCGTGTATCTACTAAAGGTCTTAAAAATTTTGGTTGGATGTCTAATCTTTATAGCGTTGCTTGTGGTAAAAATGAATCCGCTGCTGTAGGTAAGAAAGCTATTGAGATTGACTTTGAAGAAGCGGGTAAGTTTCCTAATCTCCAAAAAGCTCTTGACGTTACTTTATCTAATACAGAATCTGGTGCTATATCTGTTGGTACTATTCGTGTTTATGGTACGGGTGGTACTAAAGGTGCTAACTGGGCTGCATTTAGTAAAGCCTTTTATAATCCCAAAATGAATAAGATGCTTTGCATGGAAAACGTTTGGGATATTAATAAACGTCATGAAGTATGTGGTTTCTTCTTTCCACAAGTATGGGATTGTGAACCTTATGTTGAACGTGGTAATTCAATTATATTCACGGCTTATGCTTGGGATAAACAAGATAAAGAGAATCATTTTCATAATAATGATAGTGAAACTCATATAATCTATAAAGCACAACGTGCTAATACTCCTGCCGAAGCGTTCATTAATACAACCGAGAATATGTTCGCTTCTCCTGAACTTAATCTGCACGTTTCAGATTTAATTAATGACAATGCTACTAGATTCTTTCAAGACGGTTGGATTGTTGTTAATGATTTAGGTAATTCTAATAAAGCTGAATTTATACCAAAAGCTGAATGTATTAAACGTGATATATTTGGTAAAGGTAGATTCCATGAGTTTGTTAATCAAGTTCCGCATGGTTCTCGTGATGATACTCACGGTTGCGTTAGAATGTATTATCGTCCGTTCTTAGTAAATGGTGAAGTGCCTAAAGATTTATATTTTGTTAGTGTGGATGCGTATAAGGTAGATAAGGCTCAAAAAGACGTAACAGATAAACATTCTCTTTATTCTGCACAAGTATGGATGCGTAGTAATACTATTACTCCATATCCAAATCAAAAACTGCTTGTATGCGAATATATAGGGCGTTTGGACACAATGGAGCAAAATGATATAGTCACTATGGGTATGTGTCTTATGTATAATGCTGAATGTTGTCCGGAAGCTGGTACTGGTGAGACTGTTTCTAACTTCATTAAATATAAACTTAGACGTTACTTAATGCTTGACCCAACCAATGCCAATACTCGTAAATTGACTAATCCTAACAATAATGATTATGGTATTGTGATTGGTGATGGCGATAAGAAATATAATGGTCTTCGTATGCTAAAGGAGTTTATTTATGAACCTCTTTCATATACTGCTGATGGTAAACCTATTCGTAGACTTAAGTCTATTAGTAGTGTTCGATTGCTTCTAGAGTGTCAGAGATTTACTGCTGAGGGTAACTTCGACCATATTAGTGCTGCTATTGTTGCTATGTATGTCTTTCTTGCAGACTCTTTAAATACTAAGCGTCTTGTTGAAGGTAATACAGAGAATAATGACAGACGTATTGCAAATCGTTTAAATCGTCGTTAAATGGATGCTTCTAAGATTCCTAATTCTTTAGAAAAGCCTGATGTTTTTGCTTCGGAAGCTACTAAGCGTGGAGCTGTTTGGACTAAGGCTATGTGTGATTGGGTTATTGCTACTGCTCATTCTAATAATGATAAAGCAGATATTAAAGCCTTTCTTGACGCTGCGAATGGGATTGTAGATGAATCTACTTACAAGTATGTAATGGCGACCTACAACTCCGTTAATGGTAGAAAAGAAGATTTGCCCGGTAAGATTAGAGATGTTGATTTTATTACTCCTATTAAAGAGAAATATATAGGAGAGTTCATTAACACCTATAATAACTACCAAGTTTATAATGCTGATATTGATGTTGTCACTAGACGCAATGCTGATCTTCGTGTTGCTCTTGATGGTCTTCTTCGTCAGCAATTTATAAACATCATGAATGCTAACGGTGTTCAAACCGGTGAGCCTTCTAAAGATCTTCCATCTGCTGAAGACTTTATGAAACAAGCTGCTAAGGATTGGATTGATGAAGAAGCTGATCGTGGTCAGAAAACTCTTGATCTTCTTAATTCCCTTATTAAAGCTAATGAGAAATATATTCAAGCTTTCTATTATTGGTTCTGCACTGAAAGTGTTTATTCTTATCGTGATGTAAGATACAATGATGTTATCTTTGAAATTATTTCTCCTCTTGAGTATTATCGAATTGATAGTGGTAATCTTTTTGTTGAAGATGATGATTATGGGATGCGAGAGTTTGATATTAACATCAATGATATAATTGGTGAATATCAAGAAGTTCTTTCTAAAAGAGATATTGCTTACATTAAAGATATAATTCATAATCATGAAAGTACGGGTGAATATACAGTTACTCCTGTTATGCTTCGTTCTCGTGAGATTGTTTTTAATCCTACGATTGATGCGCAGAATGCTGCTCCGTACCACTCCTTGCCCTCTACCGGGGTCCTCAAAGCTCGTCATTGTGTTTTTAAGGTTCCTATGAAGCGTGGTGTTCTTACTTATACCAATGCTTATGGTGAGATTGAGCAAAAGATTGTTGATGAAGATTATGTCTTAGATACTACTCTTGGTGATATTGATATTGAATATACTTGGGTTCTTCAATGTTGGGAAGCTTATCGTTTTGGTGATAAAGATTGGGGTGTATATACTAAATCTCAACCTATCATTGTTCAACGTGAAGAAGTAAATAATCTTAATCATTGTAAATTACCTTATAATGGTTTAAGTCGTTTGATGCTTCTTAATAATCCTAAACCTATTCCTTATCGCTTATTACCTTATCTTGCTCTTTATCGTCTTTATACTTTAGTTGAGGAACGTACTATTAGTAAATTCCGATCATGGCTATTGATACCTGAAAGTTTCTTAGCTGATACTAAAGATATGACTATGGAAGAGCGTCTTGATGCAGCTAATCGAGATGGTACTCTTGTATTTGATGATAGTGAAATAGCTAAACAGCAAGCATCACTTCAAGCTATTAAAGAGATTGCTAATACTACAATGATTAATTATCTTAATACTATTAATCAAATTAAGCAATCTATTAAGCAAGAAGCGTATGAACTTGCTAATATGAACGATCAACGCGCAGGAGATATTCAAGCTCGTGCTGGTAAAGCTGTTACTGAGATGGGACTTAATCAGGCTCTAATGGGATCTGTGTGGTCACTTAAAATCTTTGATTGCTTCCGCTCTCGTGATATGATGGCTAATCTTGATGCTGCTAAGATTGCTTGGATTGATGGCTATGAAGGTTCTTATGTAGATCCAAATACCAATGAGATTGTTCAAGTTCGTGTAAATGGTACTGACTTTGTTAATTCTAATTTAGGTATCTTTGTTGGTAACTCTGCTGAACTTAATGAACAAGTACGTAAGCTTGAGGAAATTGCTTTTGGTGCTGCTCAAAATGGAAATTATGATGTAGCTGCTGAGGCTGTTTGTAATCATAACGTTGCTTCTTTACGCAAATATATTAAAGAAGCTGCCGAAGCTCAACGTCAATTTGAACTTCAAAAAGAAGAGATTCAGAAGAAGTGGGATGCTGAGATTGAACAAACTCGTGCTGCTAATGCAGAAGCTCAACGTAAATTTGAAGCTGAACAAGCTCAACTTGATCGTGATTCTAAAGAAGCTATTGCTGCTGATACTAATCTTACTAATATTATTATTACTGATGCTAAGCTTCAAGTAGATAAGAATGGTAATGATTATATTAGTGAAGATGAATCTAATAGTGGTACTCTTGATGATTATCTTAAAATGACTAAGTTAAACTTAGATATTGATAGAGCTAATCTGGAACGTGCCAAGTTTGAGGAACAAAAGCGCATGAATCGTATTAACGCCAATAAGCCACGGAAGTCTTAATGTAGGCTCTTATTTTTGTCGAATTGAACAACTATATCGACTGAAATTTGGGTTCGTCAGAGGTCTTTATTTGAGCCTTAAAATGGCATAAATTAATTGGAATTTCAGAGAGCCGTGTGATAGGCGGTACTAATGCTGTTTCTAATAATATTTCTAATGCCATTTTTAATACATATATTATTATTACATTTGCCACTGTTATAACTTAATTTATAAAAGATAAAACATTATGCCAAATCCTATTGTTCCCGGTGGTATTACTGATAGTAGTACTACTAAAACTGCGGAAGAGATAGCTGCTGAACAAGCTGCTAAAGCTGCTAAAGAAGCAGAAGAAGCTGCTAAAGCAGAAGAAGAACGTAAGAAAGCAGAAGAAGAAGAAGCTAAACGTAAAGCTGAAGAAGAAGCTGCTAAAACTGCTACTCAAAAAACTGAAACTGAAACTGAAACTCCTACTAAGATTGTTCTTACTACTGATGATGGTGATGTTGAGTATGATCTTGATGCTGACGGTAATGCCGTTAAAGACGGAGAGATTGTTTACACTAAAGCTCAGTTAGATGAATTTGCTGCTGCTGAAACTCAAGAGGAAACTATAGATGTTTCTGCTATTTCTGCTATTTCTGGTTTAACTCCGGTGAATGCTGATGGTACTCCTAAGCAATATGAAATGACTGTTGAAGGTCTTGCTCAACGTGATGCTGATATTGCAGAGCTTGCTAAACGTCAGGCTGAAAGTGAAGCTATCAACAATTTCTTCCGTACTAATCCGGATATTTATCAAGCTGCTCTTTACAAACAAACGTATGGTTCTCTTGAGGGTTTTGCTAATCATGTTGATTGGACTACAATGACCCTCGAAGATAAATCAGATGATCAGTTAGAAGCTGTTATTCGTTCTGCTGAAAAACGTAAAGGTACTTCTGATGCTCAAATCGAACGTATTATTCGTTTTTCTAAAGCTGATAAAGTATTAGCTGAAACTGCTAAAGAGAGTCTTGATTATCTTGCCAATGCTCAGAGACGTGAGATTGAAGCTGCAAATGCTAGGCAAGAAGCCGAATATCAAGCTGCTCAAGAAGCTCTTGATAAAGCCTACGGTATTACCTATGATGAGAATGGTAAAGCTAAAGTGCTTAATGTTCCTGATTCTTTATACGATAAGATCGTTAATAAAGGTACTATCGGAGGTCTTGCAATTCCAACAGCAGGTGTTAAAAGAACTGTTAATGGTAAAGAACAAATTCTTTCTCGTAAAGATATTGTTAAGTATCTAACAGCTCCTGTTGTTGAAGTTAATGGTGATTTCTATACGCAAGCTCAGAAAGATGTTTTTGATATGCTTGCTGATAATGAAACGTTCGCTATGGTAGCACTTCGTAACTTGTTAGGTGCTGATATTAGTCAGTTAGCTGCTGCATCTATACGACAAGAAGCTGTTCGTCGTTTGAACATTACTTCTAGTGGTAAACCTAGAGTTAGGGTATCCACTCAAGGTGGCGGTACTAAAGTTAATCCTAATAGACGTCCTATTGTTCCGGGTGGTATTATTGATTCAAATAAATAATTATCGTAACTATGCTTAGAGAAATTGGAAAAAAACAGTATTCCAAAGAGGTTTACTCTGATGCCGATATGCTATTGAACTTTAATGTTCTTGGTGCTGTCGATTTGAATAAGTCTCTTACTTATCTTTGGGGTAGGAACAGTAATCAATTCCCTCTTCTTTCTCTTACAGAAGGTCAAGGGAATATCTCTCGTAAGAAACCTATTAATGCTGGTGATACTCAGTATAAGTGGAAAATTATGGGGAAACCTACTGTCACTTCCCCGATTGTGCGTTTGATTACGCCTACTCAAACCCCCGGTAAAGGGTTTATGTCTTTCAAAGCGGAGTTCCAAGATAACTGGATTCCTTATCAGTATTCTGCTATTACTCCTGATGGAAAGCACATGGTTCGTATGCAGACCGATGGTGAGCAGACTGCTTCCGGTGGATATATCTATGAAATGATTATCCTTGGTGGTAATCCTGATGAGTTTATTGATCTCAGCAATTTTGAGAGAGGTAAATATTGGGGTATGGGTGCTCCTACGATTGCCGGTGAATTATCTACTGGTTCTCGTTCTACTGCTGAATCTTGGAGTGAAATGACTAACCAATTTGGTTTCCATAGATTCTCCAAAATTATTACCGGTAATATTGCTAATATCGTAACCGAATTTGAACTTGATTATGATGATGGTTCTAAAGGTACTCTTTGGATGCCTTATGAAATGCGTCAGTTCGAGTTCATGCGTAGACGTTTGTTAGAAGAGGATTTGTGGTTCTCTGCTTACAATCGTGATATTAACGGTGTTATTCACAATCAAGAAAAACATTCAAACAAACCTATTCCTCGTGGTGCTGGTGTTCGTGATATTCTTATCGCATTCGGTAACTACTTCGAATACTCATTCATGACTATCGAGCTTATTGATATGATTCTTTCTCGTATCTTTGAAGTTCGTAACGATATTGATTTGAGTAACAAAAATATCGTTCTTTATACCGGTAAAGGTGGTTCTAAAATGTTCCAACAGTGTATTAAGAATGAAGCTATCGGAAATGGTTACTTTGATAAGTTAGGTTCTGAGGAGATTCAAAGCCGTGGTGGTATCCTTTCTTATGGTGCATACTTCAATCAGTATAAGCACTATTCCGGAGCTACTGTTTCTGTTAAGGTTGTAGATTTGTTTGATACCGGTTCTCGTGCCGAAATGGATCGTAAGAATGGTCGTATGTATGGTGGCTTCCCTGTTACCTCTTATACGATGGTGTTCTTGGATCACTCTATTGATAACACGAGTGGTGAAGCAAATATTCAGTTGGTTTGTGAAGAGGGTCGTGAATATTTGTACGGTGTTTATCAAGGTATTACTCCGCTACCTAAAGAGTGGGGTGCTTATAGTAAGATGTTATCTACTAGAGAGGATATTGCTACTTATGAGGTTATGTCTTCACAAGGTATCAATATGCTTAATGGTACTACTTCTTTCTGGGCTGAAATGATTTTTGAATAAGCGTACATTACGATTATTGTAAAGTATAAACTTACTAAAGTATAAACTATATGATATACTCACGCAAAATAACCTTAGCTTTAAAGCTGAATCCGACTATGTTTCAAGTCGTGAATCAGAAAAGTATTGGTGCTTTCAATACTATTTTCGGTCCGAGCATTAAAGCGGTTCTTACTCTATCTAGTAAAACTGCTGAAATGGCTTCTATACTTCCTACGATCATTGGAGCTTCTGCTGATAGTCGCAATGTAAACTTTCAAGACCTCGTTTTGAAGCATCTTAAAAACTCAACTGTTGAAGTTCCCGCTCAAGGTTATGAGCTTGAAACTGGTTGGGAGTTTTCTCTTAACGATCCTGTTAAACGTGATGCTATTCTTGATTGGGCTAAAAAGAACAGTATTAATACTGAGGTTGCTCCGAATAAATTAGAGAAAGCTATCTTTGATGCTATGCTCTTTGGTGAAGGTACTGCGGTTCATGAAGAGAATCTGTATATGTACATGACTCCTATTAAGCCGCAAGATTATATTCTTTGGCGTCTTGCTCTGCTTACTTCTACTGTTGCTAATAAACCGGAAGATGTTGAGAAATCTACTAACATTCGGTTTTACTTACATAGCATCGAAGATGTTAAGCGTATGAAAGATGCTAAGACTAAAGCTGTTGTTAATACTGCTACTAAGTTGGCTCAGTTGTTCACAGGTGATGAGTCTTCTTATAAACGTATTAGAAATATGCTTATCTGTAATGCTCCTGCTGATACTTTACAGATTATTAAAATGGAACATGGAGATTTGCAGACGGCTGTAGCTGAACTTTCTCAAACGAATGCAGATGCGTTTATTTCTCTGTTTGATAACAAGAATGTAGAAGCAATGGCGCAAGTCTATAAGTTACTCGCCGCTCAAGTCATTACGAAAGACGGTGATAATTACTTTGATACTGTGCGTCCGGAAGTAGTTCTTGGTTCTTCCATTGAGGGTGTTATGGCTTTCTTAGCTGCTCCCGAAAATGTTGAATATAAAGCACAACTTTTCACTGCTTATAAGGCTTCGGTTATAAACTAACGAAATAGTGTCAGTATGTATAGTAGTTGTAAAGAAGCACATATTGCTGTAAACGATAAGATTCAGCAGATTAATGCTAATAGGCAAGAATCTATTCGTCCGCAGTATATTGATATTGCTCTTAATGAAGCTATTGACGTACTGCTTACGCAAAAGATTAAAGCCTTTGAAGAGACTGGTCGTTATTACGATGATTTGCAGGTGCTAAAGACTACATATAGAAGTCCTCTTTACCTTCTAGCAAATGAGGGTAATAGAGGCTTCGCTTTTTTGCCTGCGAATTACCTACATGGCGTCTCTTATAATGCAAGTGTTATATATGATAAGTTTAAACGTTATCGAGCAATTGAATCTGTTACTACTAGGATTTACGTTGTTAATATCAGTGAGCTATTTAAAACTATTCCCGGTTATATAGAAGATTTCGTTATTCAAATTGGTAATGATACCGTTACGTTTCATTATCCTGCTAAGATCTATCGTAAAGAGGGTCTATTTGAATATATCAACTATATGCTCTCCATATTGCTGCGAAAAGGTTACAATGTGACTTATGAACGCTACAATAACGAGTATTACCCCGAATCACTAGTGTTTTACTTCGATACGCCACAGCTAATTGTAGTTGGAGATAAATATACTATTAAGTTAGTACAATTTGACTACAAGCGTTATTCGGGCTTATACGAGGTTATCACTTCTGACGGAGTGATTACAAAAGTGCGAGAGAGCCGATTTGCGGGTATGGATTTAGTTTCTGATGTTCAGCGTAGAGATATGCTTCAAACGTATCACAATCGTCTTAATAGACACATTCATCCTATATGTACGATAGAAAACAATAGAGTTTTAGTAGATATGGATGATATGTTTGTGATTACTGATGTTGCTATCACATATCTTAGACAACCTACTAGGTTTGATATTGTAACTGATACTGCTACTGAACTTCCGTTTAAAACCGAGATTATTAACCTTGCTACACAGAAGCTTCTTGGTAAACTTAAAGATGAAGGTTATCAAATTGCTATAAATGAAAGTAATTCTTTAAAATAAAACGTTACTATGAGAATTGTAAGTTACGGAAAAACATTTGTCGATAATGTTACTGTTGATACTAAGTTATTTAACGGTCAACTCGGCATTTGTACTGCTTATGGTACTGCTTTGCCTACTACTGGTAGACCTGAGCCGTTTGTAATTATGTCTGCAATTCCTACTAAGGACGGTGGATTTATGAATCAACGTGGAGTGGATATTAATCCTTTTAACTTCACTTATAACGTTCGTAAATATACGGAAACAGATCAGAAAGAAACTATTATTCTTAAAGGTCTTACGAATCCGGCACTTAAGCCTGCTGAAGGTATTGTATATAATGCAGATGCTGAGTTCTGTGGTGCTATTGAAATTTGTTCTTCTGAGGAGTATCGCCATGGTCTGACGGTTAATCCTAATCCTCAGATTGTTCAAATACCTGTTCGGATTCATGCTACTGATACCGTTGATCGGTTGGTAGAGAAGATTAAGAAGAACCTTAGTCTTACGGCTTATAACAAAGAGTTATTTGATATTACTATTGAGAAAGCTGATAGTGCTGTTCAGATAACTGTTGTTGCTAAAAAGCCTACCAAATTAACGATGAACGTATTCGGTATTCTTGCCGATCAAAAAGCCAATGGTACTATTACCGTTAAACATACGAAGTTATCCGGTTTCTTGGCTGATGTTGCTCTTAGTGATGAAGACCTTCGTTATTCTCTGATTAACATGGGTTGGAATCCTCATGATGAGTGGCAGAAAGCTTGGGGTATTGGTGACCCGAAAGTTGGCTTTAGTAAAGTCGCTTATCTTGTTATTTCTACGGCTGAGTTTAATCAATTCCCTGAAATTGCCGCTGATAACAATAGTCCTCGCAAATTCCAAATCGTTGTTGGTACGGAAGCTGTGATCGATGCTGTTGTAAATAAACTTGAAGCTATTAAGACTTTAGCTAAAGGTTCCGGCGATAATGCCATTTCTCTGAATACTGCAACTGACTAAAGTTGCTTGGAAAACTACGCAGTGCTTAACGGTTCTGCGTAGTTATATTTGTTTAAACTTAATGCTATGGAATGTAATATTAAAATTGTCAAGTTAAAACAAGTTCTTCCTCTTGGTACATTTCCTAAGCGTGAGCATAACGTTCGATTCTTCTATCATCGTACTGATGGTTGTTACTATATGTATGATGAAAAAGGTTGCGAAATTAATCTAACTACTGATGGTAATATTATTGCTATTGATAGAGAGTTAATTGTTGGTAGTGAGTCTTTGACTGATGATACTCTTGTTTGCATTGGTCTTAAAGCTAATTATGTGCATCCTAGTCGTGGTGTTAGAAATAATACTTGTGGTTGTCAAGATACATATATTCGTGCTTGGACTTACATCAAAGATCTTCAAGATTTTATGCAGTCTGGTCATATCGAACGTGATTACTATAGAGTTACTTTAGTTCCTTCTCCTGAAGAAGGTGGTATTGTTGGATGTAGTGGTTCTGCTATTGTTCCTGATGAAAATTCAGATGGCTTCCGTTTCCAATTTGAAGCTGGTAGTCGTGTTGAACTTTATGCTAAACCTGTTCAAGGTTATCACTTTAAAGGTTGGAAAGAGTTCCATACTAATGAGATTATGTCTATTAGTCCTAATTGGTCTTTTACTATTAAGAAAGATATGGATTTGATAGGCGTATTTGAAAAGGATGAAGCTCCTATTGAACAATTCTATATTAATGTCAATGCTGATCCGGCTAATGCAGGATATGTAGTTGGTGCCGGAATATTCCCAAAAGGTACAAGGCATTCTATAACAGCTGCGGCAATTCAAGGGTATCATTTTACTCATTGGACTGATAGTTTAAATCGTATTGTTTCTACTAATCTTCAATATGATCTTGTTGTTGAGAAAGATGAAACTTATACTGCACACTTCGAGCTTAATGCTCCTGTTATTGAGGAGTACAATGTAACTATTATAACTAATCCTGCTGATAAAGGTTCAGTTAGCGGTGGCGGTACTTATAAGTCCGGTCAAACTGCAATAATTGTTCTTAGTCCGGTTGAGGGTTGGGCTGTTGATACAGTTATTGCTTCTGGTGGTAATCTTGTAGATAATGGTAATGGTACATATAGCATCGTTGTTACACGAGATCTTACGATTACGGTAAACTTTAAAGAAGCTATTCGTTATTTCACGTTTAGTATCGTGGCAGATGCGAATGGTTTAGTTCGATATAAAGATATTAATGATGCTTGGTCTCAATGGGCAGAAAGACACGAAGTCACTGCTCCGGAAAAGACTATTGTCACTATCGCTGGTAAAGCTAACGGCGGTTATGAATTTGAAAAGTGGGTAACTCCTACTGGTGCTAATCTTCCTAATAATGAAAACAATATCATTGTTGAAGAAGGTCTGCATCGCAAAGTTTATACTGCTTATTTTAAGGAAACTTACATTCCACCTGAAACTCATATTGTTAATATCACTGCTGGTTCTAATGGTAAATGTAAATATAAGATTGGCTCTGGTGAATATTCAGAAGCTGCATCTTCGCATTCTAACATTAGTGTTACTGACGGTGAGACAATTGAGGTATTAGGTGTTCCTGATAGCGGTTATTCTTTTGAACAATGGAATATTGGTGGAACTACTTCTAACTCTAATCCTTATTCAAAGGTTATCACTGAGAATGTAGATTTCTCTTGTACGTTCGTAGAGATTCCACCGGAAGAAGTTACTATTACAGTAGGTTCTGATGGAACTAATGAAACTCGTTATCGTATAGGTGATGGTTCTTGGTCTAGTTGGTCTACTTCTAAACATACGTTTAAAACTAATGTAGGTTCAATTTATTCGATTGAAGCTCGTGCGGTTGGTAACTACAAGTTCAGAGAGTGGAATACAAACGGTGCAAAGGTTTCAGATAATCCTGCAACATTCACTGCTAAAACCGGAACGAATGCAACGCATATTGCTACATTCGACCAAGTAATCATGCGAACGCTAACTCTTACTGCTGGAACGGGTGGTAAATGTCGTGCAAAAATCAACGGAAGTTGGGGCGACTATTATAGTGGCACAAAGACTTACTCTAATATTGTAGACGGAACTACTGTTTCTGTAGAAGCATTAGCAGATAGCGGCTATCATTTTAAGGAATGGACTGATTCGGGTGCGCCCTCAACTACTTCACGTGATATTGTCATGAATGACTCTAAATCTATTGAAGCTCGTTTTGAGGTTGATGCCCCTGATAAGTTCCAAGTTACCTATGAAGCTATTCCTAACGGAAGTGCTACAATGGAAGGTGCTGGTACTTATGATGATGGTGATACTTGTACGATTAAAGTTAATGTAAGTCCTGGTTATACTTTGAATAAAGTGCTTGTTGATGGTGTTAAAATCACTCTTAACAGTAACAATCAGTATAGTTTTGTGGTTGAGAAAAACATTAAGGTTACTATTGAATGTGATCTTATTCCTGAACCCACACATTATACACTTACAGTTAAAACCGAAGATGAAGGTGTAGCTCAAGGTGGTGTTGGTATCAATAAAGAATCTAATTTAGGAGTTGAAACTGCTGAATTTGAGGATGGTACTGTTGCTACTATTCATGCTACAGCTGCTGAAGGTTATAGCTTTGGTGGTTGGTGGAAAGATGGAGTTAAGGTTTCTGACGATGTAACTTTAAGTGTTACTGTTGATTCTGATAAGACTTATATTGCTAAGTTTACTCAAGATCCATATCTCGAATTAGATAAGACTTCTCTTACTTTCGAGGCTGCTGGTGGAACTCAAACTGTTAATGTTACTTCTAACGTCGAATGGACGGTTTCATAATTAGGGGGGGGTACTAAGATGGCTATTGCTTCTTGGCTTACCCCTGCCGCTAAGAGTGGTACGGGTAATAAAACGGTTGGTTTAACTGCGAGTAAGAATACTGCCGCGAGTAGAACTACGGTTGTTACCGTTACTGCCGGTGGTATTACGAAAACTATTAATTGTACTCAAGTAGAAGCTGATAAGTTTACTATTAAGATTTCAGCTTTAACTACTAATAGTTCAGGAACTACTATCACAAATGTTGGTGATTGTTCTATTGGTACATCTGCTACAAGTGGAGTTAAAGAAGGAACTTATTATCGTGATACACAAGTCACATTAACTGCTAAAGCTGCTCCTACTGGGTATGATTTTGTTGGTTGGTATGAAGGTTCTAATCTTGTTTCTACAAGTCTTTCTTTTGCTGTTACTTTAACTGCTAATAGAACTCTTGTTGCTAAATATAAGATTAAGAGCTACACTGTTAATGCAACTTCTGAGGATACAAACAAAGGTGCTGTAAGTCCTGCAGGTCAAACTGTAGAGCATGGTGCTAATGCTACTGTAGTTGCAACTCCTAAGACTGCTTATAATTTTGCTGGTTGGTATAACGGAAGTACTAAAGTATCTAGCAATGCTTCATATACATTTGCTGTTACTGCCAATATTAGCTTAACTGCTAAGTTTACAATTAAGACTTTCACAACTACTACTGCTAATTCAACTGGTGGTACAGCGAGTGTTAATAAGTCTAGTGTAGAATATGGTGGTTCTGCTGTTTGGACAGCTACTCCGAGTACTGGCTATAACTTTAGTAAGTGGTCTAATGGTTCTACTACTAATCCTCTGACAGTTTCTAACATTACTGCCAATACTCATATTACTCCGGTATTTGTTCTCAAGTCATATACTGTAACTTGGAATCCTAATGGTGGAACTGTAGATCCTACGTCAACTACTAAGACTCATGGTTCTACTTTAGGCACATTACCTACTCCGACAAGAGCTGCTGATGCTCAATACACTTATACATTTAAGGGTTGGTTTACAGCTACAACGGGTGGTACTCAAATATCTGCATCTACTACTGTAACAGGAAACGTTACTTATTATGCTCAGTGGACTGCTACTCTTAGAAGTTACACTGCAACATTCAATGGTAACGGTGGTGGCACTCCTAGTCCATCAACTATTACTAAAACGTATGGTTCAGAATTAGGTACTCTTCCGACTTGTTCTAGAACAGGTTATACATTCCTTGGTTGGTACACGGCATCTAGTGGTGGTACGAAGATTTCATCTACTACTAAGATAACTGGTACTGTTACCTATTATGCTCAATGGTCTATTAATAGTTATACTTTAACCTATAATGTTAATGGTGGAAATGCAGTAAGTCCTGCTTCTAAGAGCGTTCAATATGGAAGTGCTTATGGTACTTTACCGACGCCTACTAGAGCTTCTACTGCACAATACAGTTACACATTTGCGGGTTGGTATACTGCTGCTACTGGCGGAACGCAAGTTACTGCTAATACGACAATGGGTGCAGGTAATACTACAATATATGCACATTGGACTGCAACTAAACGGAGTTATACAATAGGTTATCAAACAACATACGGATCTTTGAATAGGATTAGTCAATATGTTGCTTATGGGTCGAAAGGCTCTTGTACTTTGACTATGCCTGCAAATGATGCTCAGTACACTTATACTTTCCAAGGCTGGTATACTGCTGCTAACGGTGGTGGAACTAAAGTTGGTTCTTCATTAACTTTAGAAACACCAAGTGTAACAGGTGCTGCTACTTATTATGCTTATGTGACCAGAGCTGTTAATAGGTACACCTTTACATTTAACGCTAATGGTGGTAATACTCCTTCTTCTTCATCTATAACTAAAGCTTATAATGAAGATATTGGAACGTTACCTACTTGTTCAAGAGCTGCGGATAATACTTATACGTATGCGTTCGCAGGTTGGTTCGATACTGCTGCCGCTACTGGTGGTACTAAATTAACTACGACAACTAAGGTTACTTCTAATAAGACTTGGTACGCTAGATGGACTGCAACTTATAAGAATTATACGGTTACTTGGAATGGTAATGGTGGTACTCCTAGCAAGTCTAGTAGTTCATTCCATTACAATGACGCTTTAGGAACTCTTCCTACTGCTACAAGAACTGGATATACTTTTAAGGGATGGTCTACGTCAGCTAGTGGTTCTGTTAATGTAAGCACAACTACCAAAGTTACTGGTAATGTTACTTACTATGCTGTATGGCAAATTAACAGTTATACACTGACTGTAACTGCGAGTGCAGGTGGTACTGTTAGTGGAAGTGGTACTTACAATTATGGTGCAACTGCTACATTAAAGGCTACACCGTCTGCCGGTTATCACTTTGTTAAATGGAGTGATGGTAATACGAATGCTAGCAGAACTGTTACTGTTACTGGAAATGCTACTTACACTGCAACGTTTGAACAAGATCCTTATTTGAATCTTGATAAAACTAGTCTAACATTTGAAGCTGCTGGTGGTACACAAACTGTCAAAGTAACTTCTAATGTTAATTGGACTGTTTCTTAAACTTTTAAATATTCCGCTACGCTTTGCAGACCCCAGTAGGGGAATAGCTTGTGGGGCGTGCGGAACTTCAAACTTTTTTACGAATAATCAAATTATTACTATTATGGTTAAAGATTCTGCTTTGAATGAAAGAGCAACTGCTGTTGAAATTGGTGGTTTAGTTGATGGAGTTGGTGCACCTGTTATGCGCGCCGGATATGCTTTGAAAGCTAAACCGAGTTGGATCACTTTAAGTGCTGTTGAGGGAACTGGTAACTCTCAAGTAGATGTTACTGCTCCGGTTTATAAAGGTCGTAACGGACGTTCTGGTTTGATTACCGTTGCTGTTGAAGACTTAACTGAAGACGTTACTTTGCAGCAAGAAGGTTCTACGATTTGGGATGTTACTACTCAATCGTTGGCTTTCGTTAAAACGGGTGAAGCTAAGAAGTTCACTGGTAACTCCAACTTAGCTTCTATCACGTTTGCTGTTGATTCTGACGCTTCTAAATGGTTGACTGCCGGTAAATTGGTCGTAAATAAGAAAGCATATAATTCTGGTGCTGAGATTGAAGGTGATCCGGGAGCAGATAATGTTTACGCTTTCGAAATTACGTTTACCGCTGCTGCTAACCCGACGGTTAACACTCGTACCGGTAATATTACCGTAAATGGTCAGAAATATACTGTAACTCAAGCCGCCGGTGATGCTACTCTGTCTGTATCTCCGACTTCATTGACTTTCGCTGCTGCGGGAGAAACTAAACAAATTACGATTACTACGAATACCGCTTGGACTATTTCGTAAGTCGTCTGTTGATTTGATTATGGGTCTGATAGGTGCTAAGGTACCTATTAGACCTTTTGTCGTATAAACAAATATCTAATTAAATATGGCTACGAAAGATTTTGTTGATTATAGTCCTGCCAGTGGTAGTAACAATGGTTCAATTGATATTACTACTCCTAGGAATCCACAAATGAAACCTCGTAGTACTGCTATAGCTGTTAAGGGGGGGGGATTTCTAAAAATGTTGATATAACACAAATTCCCGGAAATCCTGATCCTATGTCTATAGTTAATGCCGAAGGTACTACAGGTTCTAATGGAGAATGAACGTTCCCTCCGTTTGGTGGTTATCAAATCGGAAGTAAATCGCAAGTTATTTATGCTACTAGAGAGACAGAAGTATTAGTTAATGATACTGCAACTATTTATATTGGTAATCAGAAAATAGTTAAAGTTGAAGCTAACTTTACAAATGCCATAGAATTTGAAGTTGATGCTGTTAAAAATGCAATAGTTGTAACTTTAAATAACGCTGCTATAGAAGTTGTAAATAGTCTTGCTATATACGGTGATGGACAACCTGATATACCTTGGATATTATTAAGTGTACGTGTTATTAATCGTTAGTATCTTCTAAGACTTATACAAATAGTCTTAGAGGTACTACTAAAACTATTTGTATATGTCAAAACTTAATTGGGTAAATATCTCACCTAATTCGGGTAATGGTAATGGATCTATTCAAGTCACTGCTCAAGCTAATGAGGGTGATGCTAGGCAAGGTTCTGTTGCTGTTGCAGGTGGAGGATTATCTAAAACTATTGCGGTTAATCAAGACGCAAGATTACTTGTTATAGGTGAGTTTGGTCGAAATAGTACTAAATATGGTTTATGGACTACTATACAAGTTAATGCTATAGGAATTAAAGGTATCGTATATTGTACAATGGCTGATTCGTCTGTTATTGAAAAAGAACTTAATAATACATTCAATGTTGCTGAATCTGAATATTGTATGTTTGTATCGCTTGAAGGTAGACGTGTTAATGATGCTAGTAAAGTAGTTACATTTAATATGCAAACTACCTTAGATTTTATCGGTCATGCTGACACTTTATGCGAATTGTTTACTGATATTAATTTTAATTCTACTAAAAGGAATACTCAACTAGATGTTACTCCGTTTTATGAAAACTTAGTTTATGAGATTAATGATAAACTTATGATTATGTATCCGGATAACCATATGTTGATTAATTTCAATATCGTTGATTTCGATGAAGCTACTAAGAAACATATTAGAAGTATAGTTACTTGTGATCGTTTCGTTGTTGCTTTCTAATTTGTTACAAATTTAAATATTTGAGTTATGGCAAAACCTGATTGGATTACAATTACTCCAGCAAGCGGTTCAAATAATGGAAGTTTTGACGTTACAGCTGCTGCAAATACTGGATTAGCTAGAAATGGTATAATAACTGTAGCAGGGGGGGGATGAGTAAAACTTGTGATATTGTTCAAAAAAGTGGTAAAGCTATTTTCGCTATAAGCAATATTAGTATTGCATCTGAAGCTGTATTATCTGATGTAAATCCTAAATACGGTGAACCTATTGATCGTGATGTTGAAGTTCATTTAATGGTTGGTTCATCTGGTCTTATAGATATGCAAATAACTTTTGAAGGTATTTATAGAATAATGTCAGCTGAGGGTGATAATAAGGATATATCTACTAATATACAAGGTTTTAATGTTATAGTAGAAATTGATAATATTTGGATATATGGTGGTGGTGCTCATATAACTGTTACAGGTTATGATAAAGCTAATACACCTTTTGAATGTTATATATCACTTATGGCACAAATGATGTAGTTATGGAAGAAACAATTGTTTTTAATCTCTTTAATTCTATAAGCTTTGCTTTTATCGCTATTGTGCTTTTAGCTACTTATGGCATTAATGAGATTATCACTAAGATTACTAAAAAGAAACTACCGAGATACTTCAAGTCTCTTGTTAGCTTAATCGTAGGTATTGCAATTATGGTGCTTTACTTATACAAATTAGATGCTTCATTGGAAACGATGCTGCTATCTTTTCTGATATGTACCTTTGGGTATGATTTAATTATCAAACCTATACTCAAAGCTATAAAACGGCATTTTGCTGATTCTAAAAGCGTATGATCGCGGACTAAAGGAGTGCTACTGCTAAATTGCGTAGTACTCCCTTTTGTCATATCAAGGAAAATCATTGCTCGCTTAAATCATCAACTAAACGTTCTATTAATGATTTAAATTCCTTTAGGTATGACACCTGTGACTTATACTAATTTGAATAAGCTCTTATTAATTAGAGATATTCAAGAGATTGCTAAAACTTATATCAATGATGATAGAAGTTATCGTTGGATTGGGAAGAACAAAATTGCTGACGTATATCATATTGGTTATGTAACTTTTATGAATTACATTAGTGTTCCCTCTATTAATGCAAAGATTGACGAAGCTATCGCTAAGAAGAAACGTTGAATATAATGTTCAACTATTGAGTATTAATGTTCATGTTATAAATCATTTCATTGTTATCGGTACTAATAGTAATATATTTGTTGTGCATCTCAATGTCGAGATGCATTAAAACAAATTAATGCTATGAATACTGAAAACGAAACTGGTGTTAAAGTTCCAAAAGGACAAATTAACTACAACACTGTTGCAGGTTCTTTAGGTCTTGCTGCTTTTGCAGGACTTGGATTGAGAAATTGGTTAGGTAATGGTAATGGTTCGGTTGCTGCTGGAGCTACTACTGTTGCTGAAACTCAATTAGTTTCTGGTCTTATGGCTGAACTTGCTAAAGAGAAGTCTGAACGTTATGCCGATAATGTAGGTATAAACACGTTTAAAGAAGCTTTAGCTTTAATCAAAGAAGAACGTGAAACTCGTCAAGCTAACGACAAGATTATATTTGAAACTCTTGCTCGTTTGGATAAGAAATCTGCACTTAACAAACAGGATATTGAAAACTTCAAAAAAGAAGTCGCTCGTGAGTTCAGTGATGTTCGTCACGATTTCAAAGCTGCTATCGCTCTTGAAGCTGAACGTAGAGAATCTGCTGATGAACGTATTTTCGATTATGCAAATTGCAATTTCGTTAAGTACATCAAAAAGATCAATGCTGCGGAGATTTGTCCGGTTATTGAGTTAGCGGCTCGTACTGCTGGTCCGGCTGTACCTGATCCTAACGCTCCTATCACTTCTACAGCAAACGCTTAATCTTGAAGTGGTATGACTAACGCAGAACTTGTTGCAGTAGCTGTTGGTAAATGGCTAACACCAATCGTTAAAACTATTGGAGGTGGGATTAAGATTCCTGTTACTTCTGGTATCGGAAAGTTTATGAGTAGTGTTTTTGGTTTAGACCTTTCTACTTATAATCTTCTGAATGAATTAGATTTTATTATAGAGCCTACACTTGATTATATTATTAAGCCTCAGTTGGCTAAGTTATCTAAGTTCATACCTGATGAGCAGATTCCTAAAGTAGTTAATAGCTATCTTGATGCAGCTATTTCTAAAGCTACTGCTAAAGGTTCTGTGAATCTATTTGGTTTTGAGTTCGAAGCTACTGCTTTTCAAAATCTTAAACGTGAAATTGATAACTCTCTTAAAAATAATGTAAGTCATGATGAAAGACCCGCATGAGCATAGTGATATGCCACACGAAAGTGAAGATGTAAGAAAGAGGGATTGTCGAAAGTATAAAGAACTCTACGGAAAACATTTTACTAAAGACCTATGTGAATGGGTTGTTGAACGTATGGAGAATCGTAATGGTACTACTCACCATTATAGTCTTGATGAAGTCAAATCTATTTGGCACAAATACAAGATGAATGATATTCATAACGCTAACTGGTATGATGTTATGTATGTAATGAATATGGTTTACGCAGATTTCTATGGTCGTTTGTTTACCGAACATCATGAATGTGCTATGTATGCTTATCTTTACATTAGTGATCCCGACGGTTACGAAGGTATTGCTTTCCAAAGATGGTTAGCTGATATTAAAGCTCAAGACGATGAAGTGCCTTGGCAGAGATTCATCTAATTAGTTTTGGTCGCAGGTGGTATTTATATCAAGGCAATTTTAATTACTCCTAATCCGACTACTGGTTCCGCTAGTAGTCGGATTTTTTTGTTTATAGCAACTTATTCAAACACGCAAGTATGAATTATAAAACACGTTGTGTAATGAGTGGTATTTTTATTGCTATATTGAACTTGATTGGTGTTATTGTTTCATCTATTGGTGTTGTCTTCGTAAAAGAATGGATTGCTAAGAAGAGACGTAAGGTTGTTACTAATCTTCTTGCATCTAAAGCAGAATGTTGGATGCAACTCGATAAAATAGCCTCAAACATTAGAGAATCTCTTAATGCTAAAGGTGTTTACGTTGCATACTTTCATAATGGTGGTAAGTTCTGTAATGGTATTAATATGGATAAGTTTACTGTTATCGCAGAAGATTACGATATTAGTATTACAGATCCTTATAAGAATCGTTATAAGAATGTTCTTACTTCTATTATGCCTTATACTATTCTACGCTTATACAGAGATAGTAAGTACATTTTCCGTATGAGTGCTTTGACAAGATATCATTCTAATATGTATGTTGGGGATCTTCGTTCACGTGGATGTAATACTGCTATTAGCATTCTTATTCGTGACTTGAAAACTGATATGCCTATTGGCTTTCTTAGTGCTGAGTTCGAGCTTGACTTTGAACCTGACGCTGAAATGATGCAAACATTCTGGAAAAATCACAATCGTATTTCTCGCAATATGACTATGGTTATAGATGCGACAGAAGATACCATTAAAAACTAAAATACCATGACTGTTATTTACGCAAGAACTAGTCTGCCATCAAGGTGTGGTAGAGGTTTCAAAAATCAAAAGAACGTTATTAGAGTTACTAACCGGTATACTAATGCTGGTCCGTGGCACGGGGTTGTTCCAGTTAAGAATCGTCCTATTATGATCATAGGTAGTTCTGATACTCCTGAACTTGAATTGTCTACTAATCTTCTTAAATTTATCCCTAGAGGTGAAACTAAGGAGCTTGGTATTACTACTAATAAATCTTGGCGAATTGTTTAATGTATTATTATGGCAACACTTAATCAATTAGGAAGTAAGATTTCTAATATATTAGGTAAGCCCGGTGATCATAGCATTCAAGAGAGAGCTAAAGATGCTTGTAAGGCACTCTTTGCTACTTTTATTCGTCAGAGTATTGAGCGCAATGGTGTAGATGAGGTGCTTAAAGTTAGCTTTAATGTTCCTCTTATCTGCGTTCCGCTTACCGATATAGAAAATACATATGCGGGAATTGGTGCTAAAGATATGGTTCTTACTACTGAGCATCGAGTTCCTACACCTTTACGTATGCCTAATGATGCACCTTTTCTTCATGTTTATACTCAACATGATGATGGGAGTCTTATTACATATAAGTACGCTAATAATAGCGTAGTTCCGCTCCTTACCACAGTCTATTCCCCTACTGGGGTTTGGGGAGTGTATCAAATCGTTAATGGTAAACTTAAAATTATTATCAAAAATACTCTCAAAAACTTTGAGATTGATGCTAAAAATTATAAGTTTGTAACAATCGTGTATGTGGCTGAAAATCCTGCTGAGGTTATCACTATGTATATGGAAGATGATGGTCAAGATATTGAACTTCCTCTTCCAGCTGATATGATAGAACGTATAACTTATGAGGTTCTTAGAACTGAATTTGGTATTAAGCCTACAGAACACGAAGTTAAGATTATTAGTGATGCAACTTATGCTCCTAATGATCCTAATGGTACTCAACGTTTAATCCATAATAAAGTAGAATAAACTATATGGAATCCATGCACTATTACCACGACTATCTCGAACAATGTTATAACACTATCGAGAAATTAAGTACTGATCTTCATAACATTTATGTTAGACGTAACAATCTAGCTAATATCTGTTATGCTAATCTGAATCTTCTTGAATCAAATGGAATAACTAAAGAGATTATTGATGATCTTATTTTAGGTAAACGAGTTAAAGGTGTTAAGCTCTTACGTAAACTTAATTGGAGTGACGAAGCTAAAGCAGTATCTCTTCGTATTACGTTCAATCGTTTTGTTTATCTATCTACTATTCGTATTCCTAAACTTCTTGCTATTATTAGATATTACGATTGGATGTGTCGTATTCCTTATCCGATATTTAATCAAATACAAAGAGGTCTTAATAAGTCTCTAATTGAGAATCTTATTCGTGGTGATAGTGTTTCTTTAGGTACTTACATTGGTAAGTTTCAAGTTCAACGTGCTGTTGCTAGAGAATCTGTTGATTGGGCTGCTTCGTTTCGTCTTAGGGATGAGATGATTGCTGCTGGTATCGAAGTTAAGAGTTTTCTTAATCCTTATGGTAAGAATTGGCACGTTAAATCTGATAATCCGTATTATTGGTTCTGTAAATGGATACGTCATAATATGGGTGTTGATGTTGTACCTAATCAAATATTCTATAAATTTAAACCTAATCATTGTCATGTAAACATTATGACTAGCGATAAGGTGCTTAGGCATAAATCTATAGAAGAAGTTATTAAAGCGGATAATCTTGCATTTGATGCTAAACTCAAATACATGATTGAACATGATAAAACTATTATGGATAGGTATCCGCCTACTAAAAGCAAAAGAGAACGTATTAAAAACAATGAAGTAGATGAATACATTAGACCAAAACTTGATTAGTTCTAGTGTTGTTATTCATAGGATTATAGAAGATTATGATGTTCATTCTATGGACTTTATGACTCGTATTCCTACTTGGATATGTGAAGCTCTTGCTGATTTAAATATTCAACAGCATCTTATTAATGTTGGTAAAGTTATCGATTTTGATGAGTATCGTTGTGAGATTCCAGAGGGTTGTGAGAATATACGTCTTGTTACAATTAATGGTAAACGTGCGGATTTTACTACTAATCCTGCTCCATTTGAGCATGATGATGGAAATTATATACCGCTCGCCGTTTCATTCCCGATAGGGATAAACCTTACAGAAAATGTCGTTTTTGACTTCATACAGACGATTTCCGGCAGTTTATACACGTATTCGATTAATGGGTCGTATTTGCATTTGAATGTCAGAAAAGGCACGCTAGGTGTCTTATTTCACGGGTTGCCAATGACACTTGACGAGATTCTTAAAATCAATGTTCCTCTTATACCTAATAATGATGTTCTTATTGATGCTCTAAAGAACTTTGTTATGATGCGTATTCTTCAACGTAATTACAGGCATCCTGTTTTAAATCTTAGAGATAGTAATCCTTATACTAATCCGGCACTTGCTTACGATAATGCTAAAATTAAAGTTCGCAATGCTTGTAATAAGCTTACTAAAGATAAACGTGATGATTGTAGTAGGTCGTTATTAAACTTCTTAAATATGAAAAATCATTATGTGAATTAATTATGAATATAAATGATGGTTTATATCCTAATGCTAATCCCGGTGCAGTCAGAAATGGTGTTAAGTCATTTGCATTAAATATAATGTATAATGATGATGGTAATACTCTGATTAACGAGAATGGTTTTGAGGTTTATAAAAAAGACTTAGACGTCTACGGAACTTTAGTTGGTAAAATTGAAGTTCCGTTAGGCGTCATTTTGTTTTTTAAAGGTATCCCCGATAAAATAGTTTATATATATCAAACAACTAAAGATAAAGATGATATTAAAACTATTGTATTTCAAGGTAACTTTAATTTTACTATAGATCATCCTATTAGTGGTACATTCACATATATTGATGAAACTAATTTATTTATAACATTTACTGAAGGTGTATCTAGTGACAATGAAACTCGTATTCTATATATTACAGAAGCTCAAAGTAAATATAAAGGATATATTGAAAATCCTATTATTGAAGATAATGTTACTACAATTACATTTAAAGAAAGTTTTGAATATATTCTTAATCTCATTCCGGATATAGTATTTCCCACATTAGATGTTAATATTATTGCTGGAGGTCTTAAAGCTGGAGGTTATCAATTCGCAACATCTATTAAATTACATGATGGAACATATAGTGATTATTCTCTATTATCTCCTGTATATTATGCCACTCCTGATTATGGTGAGAACATTGCTATAGGTGATGTAACTAAAAAGGGATTTAGATTTAAATTTAGTAAAGCAGGTACTTATAAATTAGCTATAGTATATAAAAGTCCTACTACAGAAGAATGTTATGAAACTTTTGAAATTAATATTCCATCTGTCAATAGTACTTTTGATTTTACTACTATATCTAAGATGAAATCTATTTCTATAGATGATATAATTATAAGTAATACCGCTTATACTAAAGATGAAGCTCAAACATCTTTTGATAGTTATCTTCTTAGAGGTAATGTTGTTACTCCTGAATATAAAGATATTACTGATTTCTTCACAAGTATTGATGGTGAACTTCTTCTTCAAAAAATTAAAATTGATTTTGTTAAGTTTGCTGAATTTAGTGGTGTAAAAGATTTTGTTAATACTTCTATTACTCCTCATAGTGGAAGTGGTAAAGTTGGAGATTTCTTTAAATCTAAAGATATATCTAATAGTGGTTCTTTTAAGGAAGATGAAGTTTATTATTTCTTTATTACTTTTATAGATCATAAAGGTAAATATATAAATAGTTTTCCTATTAAAAATTCTCGTGGAACTTATGCTCATATAATCAATGCTTCTAAAACTAAAACTCTTGATTTGTATGGAGCTAAAGTTAATATGAATACTTTTGTTTCAGCTTTTAATACTAATATTAATATTACTAAATTTAAAAATAGTATTAAAAGTTATGCTATTTATTATGCTAAATCTACACCTGAGATTTCAAACTGGATTTCTCAATGCCTTACTATTCGTGATATAGGAACTAATGATGTAATTGGAGATAATTATGAAGATCCTTTTAGATCCGCAAGTCGTTTTAGGTTATATCCTATTGAATATCTTGTTACTAATACTGTATTACCTTCATTCTACATTAAAGGTCTTAGGTATAATAAAGAAGCTAAAATATGCCTTAATAATTATGAAGGTGGTTCTGGTACTGAATGGGGAAATGATGCCATTCATCAAGCATGGAATGCAGGAGATAGAGCTAGATTAAATTCTCTTATTCAAGAAAATCTTCTTAATGGCAAGAATCTTAATACTCCTGATAAATCAATTAATGCTGGTGAATATCTAGGAGCTTTTGATAGACTTAGTAAATATACTAAAAAGACTGATATGCCTAAGACTAGTAAAGATTTTAATATGTTTACTGATTGGGGAAATCATATCAAAGGTCCTTGGGAATCTGGAGATCTTGTTCATTCTATTCTTGATACAGAAACTACAGATATTGCAAATAATGCTCCATATCCTACAATTCTTAATGCAGACTTTTATCCTGTTAATAATAGTGCTATATCTAATGCTGGATGTGATAGTAGTTTCAAATTAATTAATGGTTCTACTATGCTTCAAGAAAATATCTTTGGATTAGCTAAAGAAGGTACTGATAGTGAAGGTGGAACTAGTTTACCTAATGAGTCTCTTACGGATATTGTTTATAAACAAGCTGATGAAGAAATTGATGGTATTAAACGAGATGTAAGAACTCAAACTAGGGTTATTTCTGTTATAACTAAGGATGATGATTCTGATAGTTATAGGCAAGAATTAACTACTATTAAAGAGAAACTTATATACGCCAATGGTTATAATAACGCTGAATATTTAAAACAAAATTCAGAAGGCACTTGGGAAGTTATAACAGATGAAAAAGAAGCTACTATAGTTTTAAGTAGTGAAATTACTGTTAAGACTCTTACAGCTGAAGAATATAATTCTATTATTATTGAAGTATCTAATAAAGATGATTCTAATTGGATTCTTCTTTATAATGAGAATAAAAAATATTATAACTTTAATACGTTTACTATATTTAATAGAGGTATTGTAGATTTAAATCGTTATTATAACGTTAATACAATTCCTGTACCTGATTTATTTAATTTATCTTTAGTTGCTGCATCTAGTATATATCCTATAGAGAATACTGATGAAATTATTCTTATTGGTGATACATTTCCAGCCTGTGTTACTCAACGTTGCACTTGTCCTTCAAATAAATTCAATAATGTTGGAGATGCTACTCATCATAATAATAATATCTATCATATTCATCGTATGATTATTACTTATTATATTAAAAGTAGAATGAATTTTCTTGCACTTCATAGTGGTAAAAATGTAAATAGTTCTATTATTAAATATAAAGGTACTACAGCTAATAATAATTTCTCGGGTAAAGCTAATAAATTTAATATCAATACTATTATCAATAAATTCACAAGTGGTCTTAGTGAGGAATATGCACCTCATACTATGGATATATATCCGACTACTTTTGATTATGATTCTATTATTGATTTAGGTTATAGAGATTATGTTATTGATAACTTTTGGCATACCGAAGATGGAAGTGCTTATGATGTTGAAATGAATTGGAAAGGTTTCAATGATATTACTCAATTTAAATCTACTGATAATCTAAAAGATACATTTGCTGCTAGAATTATTCGTTCTAATGTTAATAATATGGAATCGAATGATATTGGTTGGCGTAAATTTAAAGCTGATTCTTATAAAGATATTCCTATTACTAAAGGTTCTATTGTAAATCTTTTATCAGATGCTAAATCTCTTTATATTCAAATGGAACATACTCTATTTGTAACATCTGTTAAAGATAGTCTTAATCAAGAAGAAGATGGGACTTATATTGGTACTAGTGATATTTTTGAAAGAACTCCTATTGAAATTATCTTTAATAATACCGGTAAGATCGGATGTAATAATAAGTTTTCTTCTATTATTACTCGATATGGTTATTTCGTTTGTGATAACTTTACAGGTACTATATATCATGTTAAAGGTGAATCGGATGTATCTGATATTTCATCTATAGGTCTTCAAGGTTGGTTTAAAGAATATATTAAAGAAAATGCTATTAATCCTCTAAATACTAATGGTAATTTCTTTATATTCGATGATTATAATAGTCGTATCATATTTGTTTCTAATAATCCAGATAATACTTATACGATTTCATATAACCTTAAGACTAATTTATGGATTAGTTTTCATTCTTATAATCCTATTATTACTTGGTCGAATCGCTTAGGTACATTTGTTGTTGATACAAATAATACTAAGATTTATAAGATTAATGCTCCTAATAAGTGTATATATTTTGATAATAAGATAATGCCATCTATTGCTCAATTTATATATAATGAAGAACCTCTTGTTAATAAGTTATTTAATCATATTGAATGGAATAGCGCACTTGTTCATAATTGGAATCATCTTATTGCTGATAAGATTAAATTCTTATATGATAAGACTATTGATTATTTAATGATTAATACTGATACTCAAAGTACTGGTATTCTTCCAATGATTCTAGATGAAACTTGGTATGATGACCATACTCTTAAGTACAAAGCTGGACGCTATTTATGGAATCTTATAGAAGACCATATAGACAATGATAGAGCATTTCAAATTCTTAACCCATCTAATATACCTTTTGAAATAGATCGTCTCTTAGGAATGAGATATGAGCCTAAAGCATGGTATGAATATAGCAAGATTCAGAATCAGTTCGGGTATATAACAATGGTGTACTTAAATCGTTTTATTGATACTACTACTAACGAAGATATTAATGAAACTGATGTCAATGCTATCATAGATAAGTATTCAGATAATATTGATATTACTAGTAAAGATTCTAATATCAAACAAGCTGAACTTAGATTATATGATATTAACGTTGTTGTTACTAAGAATACTAGATTATAAACTTAGAGGAACTCTGTAGACCCCGGTAGGGAAAGAGCTTGTGGAAGCGAGAGGAACTCTGTTAATACACTAAGTATGCCTAAAAGTAAAACTAAAACTAATAGTAATGATAGAGAATATATAAATAGACGTCTTGCTCTTGCTAGAAAGTTCTATGATTACATAAATGCTTTTGAAGATGATTATGCAGAGAATAGAACTAAAAGATTAGTTCGTGAAAACAAGAACTCTTTTGATTTTATTATTCCTGATAGTGATTATCCTGATTATTTAGTTTCACGGGCTTTACAAGCTATGTTTGAAACTGAATATGGTGCAGCTTTATTTGAAGCTAATGGAGATAGATATTATAATCCTGATGATGATAGTATTTTACTTACTAAAGATCAACATGGAAATTCTATTTCTCCAATGCGTATTAAAACGACTCCTTTGCATGATATAATTAGAGCTGCAAAGAAAGTTAAAGGTTCTAGTATTGATAAAGCTCTTGCTCTAGCATATACTGAATCTACATTTGGTGTTAATCCTCATTTACGAGGTTTTCTAGGTCGTAAAGGTGAAACTTCTAAAGAAGATGTAACTAGAACGATGAATGAAAATCTTAAAGCATATAATGAAAGTGATACATATAATCCTGCTCAATTATTAGGATTAGATCATATAGATCCTGATAATGTTACTAAAGTTAATACGTATTTATCTAAATTAGTTGGTAAAGACACTAATGCTAAAGAGTTATTCGAATATGAAGATGATGGCTTTGGTGGTAGAAATATCAATTTAACTCGTAAAGGTGAAGAATACTTTGGTAAACGTCTTAATAATTGGTTAAGTGAAGGTAAACTTCCTAATGCTTTAATAAATGGTATGATTAATGCTGAGAACTATGTTGAATCTTATGATCCTACTGTTCAAGCTTTAAAGTATTTTCAAAAGAATCCTGTTAAATATAATAGTTCTATATATAAAGCAGAAGATGCTGGTCAAGATATTAGTAAAATGTCTGATGCTATGAAAAGCATTATTGGTCTTAGAAAATATAATCCTGAATTAGATATGTGGATAGAAAAGAATAAACGTTATGGTGGTACTGTTAAAACACTTAAAGGTAGACATAAACGTTATGATCTAGGAGGTGCTAGAGATAATGTTAATAGTGTTACTGGAAGTAGCTGGGGTGCAGGTAAAGGTATTCAAGGAGCTGAAACTAAAAGCGGTTTAGCTAAAGGCTTAGGAATAGGTTCTACTGTAGGTGCCGCAGCAGGAAGTATAGTTCCTGGAGTTGGAACTGCAATCGGTGGAGTAATTGGAGGTATTATCGGTGGTGTTTCAGGTTTGATTAGTGGTATCTTTGGTGGACGAAGAAAAAAACGTAAAGCTAGAGAAGCTGCCATTAGAGCAGATATTACTAAGAATTATGAGCTTGGTCAAGATGATATTCGTATTGATCAACAAGCTTTAAATGATATTACAATTAATACAAATCCTATAGATATTTATGGAGATAATCCTATACCTACAGGTAATACTCAAACTGTTAGTAATCAATATAATATGATTGGTATCCCTACAAAAGAAAATTATGAATTTGCTTTTAGATGTGGAGGTAGACGTAAAAGATATGCTGATGGAGGTTCTATAAATCAAGTTGCATCTAATGCAGCAATAGTTGAAGGACCTAGTCATGAACAAGGCGGTGTTTCTTATGGAGCAAATGCAGAAGTGGAAGGTGGTGAAGCAATACTCAATGGAAGTAATGCTGATTATATATTTAGTGATACTCTTAAGCTAGGAGATAGAACTTTTGCAGATATTGCTAAACCTCTTATGTTACATAAAGGTTATCTTGAAGATAAACTTGCTAAAAGTTCTGTAATGCTAGGTGGTCTTTTACGACTTACAGATCGTAGTACTTATGCTATAGATCGTAACACTAATGCTCGTAATACTGAAAAGCAATCTGCTAGACACAATAGACTTCTTGCTGAAATTAATGGAGTTCAAGCTGAATTGAATAATCTTTATAATCAACAAGAAGCTATGAAAGCTGAAGCAGGTAATATAGCAGAACCTAAGCAAGAATTTGCTCTTGGTGGTTCTATATTTGCTTGTGGAGGTAGACGTAAATATCCTACTGGAGGTTTAGCTATTCCACCTTTACAATCTATAGCACCTACTCCTCAATTTGCTGAAATGGATATTCAAACTGTATCTCCTATTACATCTACTGTAAACACAGGAGCTATGAGTGGTGCTACAATGGGAGCTAATATAATTGCTAATTTTATGGCTCAAGATGCTATGAATAAACGTCAAGCTGTTGTATCCGGATTACCTCCTCATATTAAAGATGCTGTGCTTAGTGAAGTTGGTATGAGATGTGGTGGAAAAATTAAGAAAGCTGATGGAGGTTCTGTTCAAGTATCTCCTTTTAGTGATTTAAATATTCAAGTTGATAATCCAACTAAACAGATGATTAATCCTAATCCTTATCTTATGACTCCTATGATGCTTAGAAGATGTGGAGGTAAAACTAAACGTTATGATTTAGGTGGATTTATTTCAGATGAAAGTGGTAATCTAATAGGTGCTGCTGGTAATCTTATAGGTAGTCTTATGCAAGGTCGTAGTAAACGTAAACTCGCTAAGAGCATTTCTGATATGCCAATTCCTAAAAGAGAATATCTTGATAATGTAAATCTTGAATGGGATATAAATACTGATGCTGCTAGAAGAGAAGTTATTGATCAAATTTCTGCTATTGAAGATTTTGTTAAATCTAATTCATCTAGTGCTCCTGTAGCAAGACAAGCTATGCTCAGAGCTAGAAGTAAAGGAGCTAGTGCTTTGGGTAAACTAAAACAAGATGAGTTAATGCAAGAACTTAATATTAGAAATCAAGCTCGTCAAATGAATGCTGAAATTGCTGCTAAGAATAAACAGATTAAATACGAGAATGAAGTTGATGCTTTTGAGAAAGCTAATCTTGCAGCTTCTTTGTTAGCTGAAGGCAATACAGGTATAAGAGATGCTCTTGTAGGTTTAACAGGAGATATTCAAAAAATGCTTAATGATCATACTCTTCTCAATGATAAGCGTAATTCTAATATATTACATCTATTATCTAATGATAATTCTATAGGCTTCTTAAAGAATCTATCTGATAAACAAATATCAAGACTCTTTGGTAAAGATGCTGTAGCTCTTAAAGGTAAAAGATGTGGTGGTAAAGTTAAGAAAAGATATGGTGGTAAAAGATGTGCTTAATTAACTACTGGTATAACTCCGGATTAACGTCCGGAGTTTTGTTGTATATACAAATTTAATTCTTATGGCAATCATAAATAGTATTGAAAATATAGTTGTTAAGTCAGGTAAAGACTTTAAACGTAATGAAATGCAAGATATGTTTACTCCTCGTGCTAAAATGATGGATCAAAATCTTGCTGTTATGTCTTCTTTGCAAGAACGTGCTATTCGTAATGAAAACGCATATAATGAAATGGCTATTAAGATGTCTGAATATAATGCGATTCAAGGTGCAGATGAAGAAGCTCTTGCAGGTAAAATTAATGAAACTCAAGAACACATTAAAGCTAAAGTTGATGAAGATGGAGGATGGTTCTTTGCTGATACAGCTGTTAGCGATGGTGCTCGTAGATTTTTAACTGATGAAGGAGTTAAAACTATTCTTGGTAATAAAACTCAATTTGATGCTATGATGCAAGCTAATGAACAATCTGACGCTTCAGAAGAATATAAAGCATTAAATAGAGCTATGATTCTTAAACGGTTTAATGATGCAGGAGGTAGTTTAGGAGGTAATGGTAAACAATCTATTAGTGCTTTTGGTACAGCTCTTGGTTCAGGTCATGATAGAGAAGCTTTACGTAAAGAAATGCTTGAATACTTTAAAGCTATGAAATCTGATGAAAAAGTTATTTATAGTGAACAATTCCGTAAACAAGCTATAGATTTAATGAATAATCCTACAATTGATGCTATTACTAAATCTACTCTAAAAACTTTATCTAATCCTACTCTTCATGGATTTCAAAGTTTTACTAAAACTATCGAAGGTATAGGAGATGATAGATTAATAAATGTTGCTAAAGCCATTGTATCTAACAATAGTAAATTTAAAAACGCTTTATTGAAAGAAGCAGAATTAAATCTATTTGCTCTAGAACAAAAAGGTATTACACCTAGTAATGCTGTAAAAGACAATATATATTCTACAGCTTTTACTGATTCTAATATTTTAAAAACTTTAGTAATAAATTCTCCTGAATATAAAAATGCTAATAGTAATGAAAAGATTGTATTGCTTAATGCTATAAACAATCCTAATAGTATTTATATAAAAGAATTAATAGATAGAAATTATAGTTTTTTAAATCAAAATCCTAATGAAACTGAATCTGATTATGAAGCTAGATTATCTAATTTTTATAAAGCTAATTATATAGATTCTGAAATATCTAATGTGGCTACTTATTTATTGCCTATGAGATATACTAAAGAGAAACTTGATGTAGATAATAAGTTCTTTGAAAGTCTATTTAATAAGCAACTAGAAAAGTCTGAAGATACTTCTAAAATACTTACTAGAGAAAGAGATGGTTTAGTTGGAACAATAGTTAATCTTCCTAGTATGACTTCTGAACTAGAAGCAAATCGTAAAGCAAGATTACTTAATCAAACTTCTCAACATTCAAGAAATATATCTGAATTAGAAAGATTTAATAACTATTTAGCTAAAAAGTCTACTAATGGAGAAAATATAACTAAAGAAGATGAAGATAAATTAAAAGCTCTTAACCTTAGAGTTCAAGAATCTCAAAGTATAATCAATAACATTCTTTCTGAATATGATGCTTATAAAGGTGGTATTCCAACAAATAAAGAAGATAAAGCAAATTTAAGCTTAGCACTTCAAAAGAGTATTAAAGAATATTATGATGTATTTAATCGTGTTGGAATTTTTGGAAGTTTAACTAATGTTATCAATGAAGAAACTTCTGACTTAGATGAAAATGGAAATCCTATTAAAGGTACAGGCGTTAATCTTAGAGATGGTGTTAAATTTAATGCAAATGATAAAACTCAGAAAAATATAAATGAATATCTTCATATAAAAGATATAAGTTATATATTAAGTAATTCAGATACTCCAGAGGAAGGTATTAAAAAAGCCACAGAGTTTATAAAAAATAGTAGCAAAACTAATCCTTATGTAAAAGAGTTTGCAGATAATATATCTAAAACATTTGGGGATATTAGTACTGGATTAACTTCTATTCTAATGGGTAATCTGATTGAAAACTATGGTAATGAAACTAATATGATTCAGTCTAATCCTGGAGTTGTTATTGGTATATCCAAACCTACAGAAACAGGTATTGTAAGTACTGTTAGAAATAATATAGCTTATAAAATTGAAAATCATCCTGAAGCATTTACTATTATTGATAATCAATTGTTAGATGGTGATGATTTAGAGTTAGATGCTGAATCCGTTGGTGTTCCTATAGATTTGAATAATGAATCTCTTAGGAAATTCTTATATACTGAAGATAAAGGTACAGATAAGAACCCTAAATATTCTAAATCAGATATTACTTATGAACTTATGGAATTGAGTGATGGTCGTAAAGTACTTAATCTTATAAAGAATGTTCAAGGTTTTAATAATGTTAGACAGAAACTCACTATTGTTGCGAATAATGATGCCGATCAGAATACTATAGATGAATTTGAATTAGCTATGCGTATGACTTCTGCATTCGATATGGCTGATAGACCTAATGCTGATACAAAATTTATATTTGATGCTATGTCTACACATCATGGTGGAAGTTTAACTTTTGGTCCAGATCCTTCCAATGCTATTCAAATGAATGATGCTTCTGCATATAATACTGTTGAATATAATGGAAGATATTATAATAATGTTAAGTCGTTATTAAATGCTTTTGTTAAAAATCCTATAACAAATGTAGATAAAACTATATATCATAATAATTTTAGAATTACATTTAGTAAAGATTCAAATAATAATTTTACTACTCAAATTGATACGTATGATAGTACAACAAATTCATTTGAGCTTACAGATAAATTTATAAGTGATAATTCTGAAGACTTTATTAATAATACACAACGTAGATTAAGCGTTATATCATCTATATTAGATTATAAAGATGCTTATAGATTAACTAAAGAACAATTAGATAATCTTACTAAGTTTAATGCTAATATGTCTACAGCTAATTTTAATTATTGATATTATGCCTATTGATTTTGATAAATTAGAAAGCATACAAAGAAAATCTACTTATGCCCCTAAAGATAAGTATAAAAGATCTTCTTTTAATCCTAATGCTTATAGTATAGATAATAAATTACTACTCAATTTAAGAAAACATTCTGGAAATAGTCAAAATATAGTTCCCGGTAATGTTAATGCTTATATTGAAGCTAGAGCTAGAAATCAATCTACTTGGGATCGTATTGGTAACTCTCTTGTTCAAACTGTTGGAGAAATAATTGGTGGTACAATTGAAAGTGCAGGTTCTATACTTGCACTTCCCTCTAAACTCATAGATAGTGATGAAGCTTATACTCGTAATTTTTTAGAAAGACTAGGTAATTCCATTAATGAAGGTACTAGAGAAGCATTTCCTATTTATATGACTGAACAAGCTCAAACGGGTAATTTATTAGATCGCATGAAAGGTGGTGGTTATTGGGCGTCTATAGTTCCCTCTATACTAGGTAGTGCTGCTAGTATAATGCTACCTGCCCGTGGTGCTTCTCTATTACTTGGAAAAGCTTTTAGAGGTGCTGTGAATCTTGGAAGTAAATCTAAATACGTTAAAGCTGTATTTGGTATTGCTAATGAAATGCAAAAAGCAAAAACTCTAAGTGGTGCTAGTAAAATTGCTGATGTTTATGGTTCTGCTGTAATTAGTAGAGTACTTGATTCTTCACGTGAAGCTTATGGTACTTATGAACAAGAACGTGAATGGTTTCTTAATAATTATAAGAACTATGTTGAACGTGATGAAAATGGTAATGCTATTCTTAAAGCTCCGGGATTAGAAGAAGTTCCTCTAAATGATACTAATATTGAAAGTATTGCTGATAGATATGCTGATAATGCAGCTTCTAAAGGTTATTGGAGATCTATGTCTAATATAGCTTATGACGTAGTTGAATGGATGAATATCTTAGGTACTGCTAAAACTCTTACTAAAGCTACTAGAGATAACATTCGTAAAGCTATGGCAACTGGTGATAAATTTGCTATAGTTCGTACATTAAATGCTATACCCAATGCTGATAAAGGTCAAATTCTTAGAGCTATTGGAGGTTTCGCTGGAGGTTCTCTTGCTGAAATGGCAGATGAAATGACTATGAGTATTGCGATGCAAGAAGGTACTCATGCAGCTCGTAAAGATTTTGGTTTACTTTCTGATACTGACGCTCTTACTGATTTTAGCATGAGAGTTAGTAGTTATCTTAAAGATCCTGATATTTGGACTGAAGGTATTGGAGGTCTTTTAGGTGGTGCTGGTATGCAAGCAATAATGCCATTTATTGAAACTAAGATCAATAAACGTGGTATTGAAAGAGAACATGAATATCTTAAAGGTATTGAACGTGCTACAGAAGCTATGCGTTCAGGTCTTGATGGTATTGTTGAATCTCTTGCAGAAGGTGATATTGTTGGTGCTAAACTGAAAGAACAAGAAGCTATTCTTAATCAAGTTGCAGCTAATAGTCTTGATGGTTCACTTGAGTTCTATAAAGAGATGCTTAGAAATATGAGTGCTTCTCTTAAAGAAATTCAATCTATTAAATATAGAAAAGATAGAGGTGAAGCTATTAGTGCTGAAGAACAAATTGCACTTGATAAAGGTGAATCTTTACTTGCAAATGCTGATTACTTTGAACAGACTCTTAATAAGATTGAAGCTGTTGAAGATATTTACAATAAACATTTCGATGCAGTCAATGGTACTACCGACAAAAATCTCTATGAATATCAACGTCGTATTGCTACTCTTGAAGCTCAAAAAAGACTTAATGAACTAGAACTCGAAGCTATTACAGCTAATCCTGCTGAATATCAAAAGCGTGCTGCTGAATCTAAAGAGTATCTTAGTAATTATGTTGATTCTAAATATACAGACGATAATATTCGTATAGCTAAGAAAGCTGATATAAATACTTATGCTGAAAATAATGCAACTCTTGAAGATGCTAAAGCTGCATTAAGTGTTTACGATAAAATGATTGCTAGTCTTAAGAAACAAATAAGTGAACTTGAAAATGCAATCACTAATGCTCCTAAAGATGCTACTGCTGAACAATTATTAGGTCTTAAAATAGCTCTTAAAGGTGCTAATAGTAAACTTGAATCTTACAATAAAACTCTTAGTGATATTAGTAATATTCGAGATACAGCGACTAAAAACATTGAAGCTCTTAATTTAAATAAAGATGATAAAGAGGCGGCTCAACAAGCTAGAACTCTTTTATCTAATCTTACTAATCCGGAAGAAGCTAAACGATTCTATGAAAATAGAAGAACTGCTATTGATGCTGAACTTGATTATTATCGTAATGGTAATGGATTTGAAGATATTAAAGATCAAATAAAATTATATGAAGATGAAATCAAAGCTTCTACTGATAAAGATCTAACTGATGAACTTAATACGTATCAAACTTCTGAAGCTTTACAAGCAGATGAATCAAAGTTCTCTGATTCAGACACAAGAAAAGCCGTATATAATGCCCGTCTTGCTAGACTGCAAAAACAAGAATCTGACACTAAAGCCGCTAATGCTCGTAGAGAAGCTGCACTCAAGGCAGAACAAGAACGTCAAGCGAGACAACAAGAAGAACGTGATGCGCTTGCAACAGAAGAAGATTCAAATGCTGCACCGATAGGTAGTGGTACATTCGGTAGATCTTATAGAGAATTTGAAGGTATTAAACCTTTATCCAATGAAGCTTCTAGTCTCTATAATGCACTTATGTCTGAATCTCAAGTTACAGATTCACCTCTTGCTAACGTTATTGAGAATAGACGTAAAAGCAAATCTCTTACTTCTAAAGATGCAATGCTTCTTGAAGAAATTAAAGAATTCAATGATGCTACTAATAGAGCTTTAGATAATTCATTTGATACTCTTACGACTACAAATCTTAAATGGATTGTTACTCGTATTGCTGCTAAATACTCTATATTCGATAATATATTCTTTGGTCGTAGATTCAATTGGATTGACGCTGTTACTAAAACAGAAGTTGAATATGCACCTAGCATAAATAACGGTGATCTTAGTGCTGAACTTAATAGTTATTTGTGGCATCTTAGTCGTTATACTGCTCAAGTTCTTGAACAAAGTGGTAGACCTCTGCCTAGTTTCTTAGCTGATGTTCACTTCGGTTTAAGTGAGACTACAAAGAGTGATATTAATGCTCTTACTAATAAAATTATGCAGGAAGCTAAGAGTATGCAAACTAAATTTGATATTATCAATAATACTATAGAAGATAATTTAGGTCGTAAGAATTCTAAATATGCTTTATATGTATCTATTGGTGGTGTTGAATATAGAGTGCTTAATACTCCGAATCCTCGTAAAGATGTTGGTATTGTTATTGAAGGTTTTGAGAATCAACTTAATCGTTATGTGCTTACTCCCGCTAATATGGCAACTCCTAACGATGATTATATTCTCATTGCTAGACAAACACAAAGCTCCGCTCCTGACCAGTCCTTGCCTCCTACCGGGGACTACAAAGCTCAACAGAGTTCCACTGATGAAACTATTACTCCTAAAACTGAGATTACAGAGACTGTTTCTAGTGCTAATGGTATTACTACTGAATTTGTAAGTGATAAAAGTTCTACTAATATCGATGATGCACCAATCGAGTTTGTAACGGCTTCAAATCAGCCCCTTATAGACTTCAAAATTGAGGGTATTGATACTAAATCCATGCTTGAATTTTTAACGTCTCTAATGAGCCAAGAGGGGGTAAATTTGGCACTATTCGACACGGATTTGATAAACGCCTTAGTGCTTATTCCGAAGCTGCTTAGAAACACTAAAGTTGGTAGTAAGTATGCTTCTGATGCTTATATTAAAGCTCTAATGAATAAGTACTTTACAGACGCTAAACTTACTGGTGTTGAAACTAAGATTATTGAAACTGCTAAGAAAGTCGCAGCTGCTATTAGTATTAACATTGATGAAGGTGGAAATTCAATTCGACTGAATACTGCTGAAAATTGTCGTAATGCTATCAATGCTCTTGATAATCTTAAGAGTTTATATAAAGATGAATCTAAATGGTTATCAGATATGCAATCTCTTACAGATGCTCTGAATACTGTTTATGAATCTGATCTTGTTGCTAAGTTTGCACAAGTTCTTACTCAATCTAAAGATTATAATTCTAATGCTATTGCCATACGTCTTGATGAAACTCTTCATAACAAATTTGCTATGATTGCTCAAGACTTAGGTGGTATCTTTGTTGATAATTTTAATCTCTTTGGTACACTTGTTGCTTTTATTAGTGATAGAAGTGGTTTTAGAATTAATAAGATTAACTATTATGATCTTGTTAATGGTATGCGTGAATATCGTGGTGATAATTACAAAGAACTCATACCTGAAATCATGTCTATTATGAATATTACTAATTATCTTCATAATGAATTTAAGAATAGACGTGATTACTATAGTGCTAGATTTGCAGTAACTAAAGATGCTACTTATAAAGAGCTTTATAATAATTATAGTTTCTTTTATGATCTTATAGATGTTGCTCCTACTAATGGTTTATCTTTAACAGAAGCTCAAGTTCTTGATTTTATTAATCGTACACCTGAGATTAAAGGTAAAACATATCATGAAGGTCTAGATATTAACTTTAGTCCTAACGGTGCTCCTGAGAATATTCTAGGTAATAGTACTGCTACTAACTTAGGTATTTATGAGTTACTTGATGATATTAAAGAAGGTGATGAGGTTACTGTAGTTCAAACTGATTTAGAAGAGAATCCTAATAGAGCTTCTTATGATGTTGTAATGAATCGTAATGGTAAAGAGTATAAATTAGGTTCTATTCCTAAACTCGAAACTATTACAAATGGTATAGCGTATACAATTCAAGGTGCGAATGGTGTGTATTATCCACGTAAATTTGCATTTACTGATGATATGGCTAAAACCTTTGCTGAATATCAAAGAGAGCTATTTAGATTCATGTATCATTACGATATTGCTTTTAATCCTCGTAATAATATATCTGCTAAAGATAGAGAGAACTCTGAACGTAACATTGATATTATCTTTGATCAGTTTAGAAAAGATCGCTTTAAGAAGCTAATGGATACACTTAAAGAACTTGTGTATTCTAATCTTACATCTAAGCAGATTAAAGATATTATGAATAGTCAGACAATGATTGGAGTTGTTGATTCTGAATATACAGGTGATACTGACGGTGAAATTTCTATTGATAATGTAGCTCTTTCATTTAATCAAATATATCAAATTTGTACTGATTTATTTCCTGCTTCTAGAATTAATCATTCAAATATGGATAGTATTATGAATGCTACGGCTATTACGAAACATTTCAATGACGCTGTTAATCGTCATGAAATGATCTTCCGTAATAATCAAGCTATTCGTAATGATATTCGCTTTACAGGTTCTAATACTTTTAGAATAAGTCATATTAGTGCTGGTAGAATACTAATTAATGATGAAGCTCGCAACGAAGATCATGAAGCTAAACATGGATTACCTATTATGCATCATCGTAATTCTTTATTAGATTCTATTAAGCCTACTAAAGATGTTCTTGATTCTAAAGGTAAACCTAGAGTTCAAATACTAACTATTGATGAGAATGGTGTTGGTAGAGATCCTAAAACTGGTGGTATTGTTCAGAATATAGATAAGTTTGCAACACCTCATGTAGCTGATACTTTTATTGGTAATAGACGTCATGAAGTTGTTGTTATACCTCAAACTGATTCACTTAATACTGTATTCCCTATATATCCTAATACTATTATGGGTTCTATCACTGATGAAACAGAAGAAGCTCGTATTAGTAAATTAAGTAAATATACAAAATATATTGGTGATGCTATTAAAGAAATTCTTGCTCTTAATACTGGTAATATAACCAAAGCTAGACTTGATATTTCTAATAGACTTCAAAATATTATTATATGTAATGAACGTAGTAGTGCCGTTCAAGATGATATTTATTTTCAATCTGGTAACAATGGTGATGGTAGTAAACGTTATGTAATGCTCAAAGCTGTTCTTGGTGATGGTAAAGGTAAAGAAGCTTATCATAAGTTTATTCAAACTACTATTGATGGACGTGACGCTGTTATTCATTATACTTCTAGTAATAAACTTGATGTTGCTAACTATAATGGTGCTTTAAATCATCCTAGTTATCCACATACTGTTTATTACTTAGATACTCCTGCTGATGTTCAAAAGTTTAATAATAAACTTAATAGTATAATTCCTAATCTAGTTCGTCAATTCGGTCTTAAAGATGGAATTGCTGTAGCTAAAGATTCTACTGGTAGTTCTTATACTACTGGATATACAGATCCAGTTACAGGCGAACGTTATGAAGATATATATGACTATTATATGGCAACTAATGCTAGATATTCAGATGTAGCTTCAGTTAAAGATAGATATGGAAATGTTATAAGTAATGTTACTATTGTCGGAAACGCTCCTATTAAGTTTTCTATTGCAACAAAAGCATTCGATACTGAAACTGATGTTCCTCAACGTTTTTATGATCCCGTTGAATTACTTAAAACAGTTCAAGATGCTGATCGCTATAAAGAAGATTGGTCTAGTATCTCTAAACTTGCTAATATACTTGAATATGAAGCTGGTATTAATCCAGTTTATATTAAGCATAATGTAAGTGAAGCTAAGATTAATATTGAAAGCGAAGGTTATACTGATCCTGTTAAGATTGCTGATGATGGTTTTTATCGTAATCAATTCAGGATTGATATTAATTACAATTATGATCATGCTAATCGTAAGGAACATCAAGGTTATTTAACTCGTACTTTAGCTCATGAGATGATTCATACTTATATTATGAAATTCTTTAATGCTACTCATCGAGATATTAATAACCCTGAATTACTTGCTAAACGTGAAGCTCTTATTGATTATAATAATAAAGAGTGGCAAGAGTGGTTTGCTGATTTTAATCAAGCTGTTATAAATACTCGTGCTGAACTTACAGGTAAAACTGATTTAAATGATCGTGAGAGATTCTTAAAGGATATGCTTAGTGATAAAGGTATTGCTAATAGATTTATTGAAATTATTAGTCAAGAAATCTCTAGTATATCTGAATCTATTGATACTAAACTTAAAGATCGTGCTAAAGGTACTAAGAATGTTATTAATGGTAAAGATGCTATCTCTGAAATTGTAACTTATTCTCTAACTGATCCTCGTATCTTTAGACTTCTCAATGAACTTCATTCTACTACTGAACGTGTTGAAGGTTCTGAGAATCTTGAAACTCCTACGTTTTGGGAGAAGTTTAAAAGAATTCTTCTTAATATATTTGAGAAGATCTTTGGTTTCAAAGATACTGAAGTTAAAACTGATTCTCTTATGGAACGTTTTAATGATGTTCTTAATAGAATCTATAATAAAGACTTTAGAGATATGGAACCTGATGGTATTACTTATGGCATTCGGACGAACTCTCCAGCCCCCGGTAGAGAAGGAGCTGTGGAAGGGAGCGGAACGTCTGCTATATCTACTGTTGAATCTACGACTACAGAAGTTCAAAATGCTGTTAATACAGCTGCAAATGGTGATGCAAATGCTACAGCTGAATCTCCTACGCAAACTACTTCTCGTCGTAGGGCTAGACTTGGTACTAGTTCTAATAGTAATATCAAAGCTGCACAAGTTCTCGAAGCTGTAAAATATTTACATGATTCGGTTGATAACTTGAATAAAAATAGTAACTTAGATGAAACTAATAAACGTATTTGTTAAACGTATAAAACTTCTACTATGGGTTTAGATTGTAATATTATCCCTCAGATTAAAATTGGTGATAGCTATACTAATAGTAAGTGTTTTCAAGATCTATGGGATAGGGCAAAGAAGCTCTATCCTAATGATCCTGTTAAAGCACGTGCTGTTGCTAAAGCTGATTACGATGCTCTTAAATCTGCTTCGTTTACATCCGAGTATGGGGACTGGGTTTTGCTTCGTGCCGTCCAAAATGCAGGACTGACAGACGCTCAATTTGCCACTTTTCAGAGCGTTTACGGCAATAATATAGAACGCTTGACCAAAAGTATTACCGTACCATTAAATGAGCAAGGAGAGCCGGAAATAAGGTCATTTCATAAATACACTGCTGCTAAGAAAGCACAAGTTCTGTATGATAATGGTTATCCTTTTATTGCTGATAGTGAGCAAATGTATTTAAATCGTATCTTTGCTGCTATTGCTTTTAGACTTGAACCTCAATTCAAGAATCTTACTTATAAAGATTTTAAGAATGGTGTTACAATTCGTTCTTTAATTGCTACTGTATTGCGTCAGTATGCTCAAAATGATAATCCTGACGTTGGTTATTTAGGATTTGCAGCTCAATACAATAATCGTCTTGATGAACTTGAAGCTGCTGGAGCAACTGATGAAGCTATAGATAATGATGCTCTTCTTACTAGTTATGAAAGTAAGATGAATAATCTTCTCAAACTTGCAGATCAACTTGATAATCTTGATGATCAAGGTATTTGGCAGAGTTTCATTAATTATTATAAAGCTGAATTTATGGCTGATATTAATGACTTCGATGTTGAAGACCACATGACTATGGGAGAGATTAATGGTGTTTCTATGACTGATGAACAAAATATTAATAAGTCTTGGAATAGTTCTCTTCAATTTAAAGTTGATCGTAAAAATACTGCTTCTTCTCGATTCAAACGAATGCTTACTGAAATGATTTATAATAATCAAAGTAATCTGTTTGCTAGAGTTGAAGATTCTCAATTAAATGGTACAGCCTCATATTATAATAAATATGGACTAGCAATGCCATTCGATATTAACGTTCTTTGGAACTCTTTGATTGATGCTACTCGTTACGCAGCTAATAAAGAAGAGCTTATAAATAGTCTTAAAGTTACTTCTGAATCTGTTTATAATGGTCAGCTTCAGCCTATTATTGATAAGATTGAGATTCTTCCTAATGATGATGCTAGTACTATTGAAAGTAAAGAAATATTCTACAATATGTACATGGCGTCTGTTGATATGGCTACGACTGTTGTTACTCAAAGTGAGACTATGAGTTATAATATGTCAGAAAACGATTATAATCTTGCTTATTCTGTTAAAGAGAGTAATCGTCAGTCATTTGCTACTACCAATATCTACAATCAATATCGTAGTATTCTTAGTAATAAGTTTCAACATGTTGGTAGTCGTGCTGCTGTTCAATATGATATTAATGCTATATATAAAACCGGTAAATCTATTACTGATAAAGTAAATACTTTACTGTATAAATCTAACAATGTTGGTATCAATTGGTCTCCTAATACTATATTTAATTATTTATCTATTAAATTTAGTGTTCCTTTTGATGTAATTAAAGCTTTATATCATGACGGAAATGATGATAGTAAAGTTAATAAACTTGTATATCAAAAAATTGAGACTGAACTTGTCAATATTGATGGTGTATTCGATAAGATTCTTAATCAAATTAAAGCTAATGTTACTGATAAGCAAAGTGAAAAAGCTAAAGATCGTCAATCACGTAGAATCAAAAGATTGTTTTATGAAGGCTTCAAAGCAGGAGATGAAATTGATTCTGTTGTGGATGATATGCGTGGTCGTATTAATATTCTTGCAACTGTAGGTGGTTGTGATCCGGCTATTAAAGTTGATTTGTCTTACATTAATGTTCAAGGTGAACAAGAATATACTCCTGAGTTCTATAATCATATTACGTCAATGCTTCAAGGTATTGTTAATCGTATTGGTGAAGTTAATGTAGAACTCATGAAATATCGTTTCAATGATTTCTTAAAATCTAAAGGTACTAAATATCATCCTCTTATTTGGAATCTTGGTAATGGTATGGGTGGTGATGGTAAAGGTTTCTTTAATTTTAGAAAAGATGAAAATGGTAACGCTATACTTGACGAAAATGGTTATCGTATTCTTGATGCTGTAAATCCTGTTAATGTTGAAGCTGTTAAAGCTTTTCAATATGCTAGATTCAATGGTATGTCTAATCGTGATCAAGGTATTGGAACTCCTTATGTTGATATGCACGATTATATTTGGACACGCGATGTTATTCTTCGTCAATTTCAAGGACGTTACTCATTACCTTCCGCTGATGCGTCTCGTATATATGAATTTGTAACTGGAAATACTCTTACTGAACCTAATGCTATTAAGAGAAGTCTTCCATTTAAACTTATAGATACCGATGGTACTTTTGTTAATTACCGAATAGCTCGTACTAATGATCTTGAATCTAATTATCTATTTCAACGTGTGAAAGATACTTTCCGTACTGAAATGGAAATGATGCTTGAAGCTAGGCGTTTGCTATTTGATTATGATGCCAATACTCAAACTCTTTCTATTAAGAAAGAATTTCTTAGACCTGAAGATGATGTTCGTCAAGAATTTAATTCTTTAGATTCAGATGAACGTAGTAGAATGATTAGTGATCATAATGGTGATGCAGAAGCTGCCTTTAGAGCTTTCTATGAAAGTCGTGCTTTTGATAAAGATACATTTGAAGGTCTTCAAGCTCCTATATTCTGGGATGGTAAAGCTCTTCTTAAAAACGGTAAGCCTACAGGTAATATCTTTAAATTTGGTAATCTTAATTTTAGATATACTGATGCTAACGGTAATACTACTGTAAGAAGCATTATAGATTATATTGAAGACGCTTTTAATGAGCTTCATCCTAATGCCGCAAGTTCATTCGGTAAATTCGAACCATTCATGATTTGTGGTGAAGATTTCAATACTGCTTACGGCGATGTTATTGATAATGCTTATATGCGAATGTTTGTTGATAGAATCAATAGTCATCTTCAAGATGCTTTTGATTATCTAGCTCCTGTTAGAGATAATATTCAATCGACTCTTACATATAAGAATCAACTTAAAGCTCTTAATGAAACGCTTCCTGAAGATTATAAAAATGATCGTTATTGGGGTTATGTTGTTTCTAATCTTCTTTGTAATCATTACGTAGCTGATATAGCTATTCAAGAGATATTCACTGGTTATACTTTTGAATTTAAGAATGCTCTTGATTGGGCTAAGCGTGCATCTCAAGGTGTAAGACCGGGTTCCACTACTCGTTCTAATACTACATATACACAGATTGTTGTATCTGATGTTAATCTTAAAGACAATATGTTACAGAAGATGCTTGAACCATTTGCAAATGATAAAGCAACTTCTGATGAACTTAATAGACGCTTTGGTTCTAAGACTATTACAACTGCCGATGCTTTCAATGTTATTACACAAGATGAGTGTATTAGACGTTTCAAAGCTATGGGTGATTATGATAGTTTTACTTTACCTTCTGGTAGAACTTTAGCTGATATTGTTGCTGATGAGGATACACCTATTAGTCCTAGTGATTATGCACGTATTGTTGAACAGTTAAAGTATTACTTCTATAAACGTGGTAAGTCTACGCTTAATAATAGATTTAATACTGATATTGTGTTTTCGCATCAAGATAAGAATAGTACCCTTGTTATATTCAAACGTATGTACAAAGGTACTGGTTATGAAACTCTTTATGATTGGATGAAACAAGAAGGTATTGATTCTATTAACTTTGAATCTGGTCATAAAGTTGGTGGTATGCCTAAAGTTCAACTCTTTGATATATCTAGAGATATTGCAGTTGATTCTAAAGGTTTCCCTATTTTAGATGCAAATGGTAAATATACTTATACTAATGGTACAAAAGCTACTCTTAATATTCAGTATAATGAAGCTACCAAACGTCTTGAATTAAAAGGTTATCCTAAAGGTGTTGAAGATTTTAAACACACTCTTAGTCATAGTAACCTCTATATTCAACAACAAATTCCTTCACATCTTATGGATGAAGAGAATAAGATTGGTACTCAGCTTCAAAAGCGTATTCTTGATAACCTTGTATTTAATGGAGATTATACTATAGGTAGTACTGTTCGTAAAGGTAAAACTGGAGATTATTCTTATGATGGTTCAGGAGCTTTTGAGTATTATCAGATGTTACTTTCTGCTAACGCAAATGATGAGATGTATCGTTTGTTGGCTGATTGGGGTGCTATTACTAATGACGGTAATATTAAATATACTTCAATTGAAACTGACGGTGGTCTCAGAAATGTTATCGGTGTTGATCTTGATTTAGTTCTTGCAGATCTTCGTAGATATTTTAATGAAACTGAAATTGATAGAAATTTCATAAAAGCTACTGTTGTTGTTAATGGTAAACCTTTTATACCTTTTTATCATCCTACGATTAAGAGTCGTATTGAATCAGTTCTATTAGCTCGTATTACACGTCGTGTTACTAATCTTAAACTTAAAGGTGCTCACGTTACTATTCAACCTGATACTTTCTTACAACCCGCTGCTGTTACGTTGGACAAAAAAGGGATTGTTAAAGGGACCCAAGCTAATGTTCAACGTATGTATCTTGAAGGTCAAATTAAGTTCTCTGATGATTATTGGCAATCTCGGGCTGAACTTAATGAAGATGGTACGATTAAAAGAGATGCTAACGGTACGCCTATAATTAAGAAAAATGCTGACTTTAAACTTCAAAGTGAATATTGGGAAACTAAAGCCGATGGTACTAAAGTCTTTCATCCTGCTGAGATTATACTTAATAACTGGGATTCTCGATTTAAATTAGATGCTAATGGTAATCTTGATTTGAATAGTGTTCCAGAGAATCTTAGAACGATGTTTGGTATTCGTATTCCTACTGAAGGTCATCAATCTATGTTCATTGCTAAAGTTGTAGGAGTTCTGAATAATGGTGCTAGTCAAGCTATAGTTCCTGAACATCTTGTTACTCGTACTGGTTGGGACTATGATATTGATAGTATTTACTTATCTATGAAAGAATTTGACGTTATTGATGGGCAATATGTTGAATATACTAAAAATGATAGTGATACTTATAAACGTCAATCTTTGGAATACGTTTCTGATGTTTACTTTAGTAAAACTAAAGATGCACTTAAAAATGCATATCTGAAAGAAAAGATTCCATTAGTTAATGAACTTGCAGATATTAATGCTAAAATCAATGCACAAGCTAGTATTGATGATTCTGTTATAAGACGCTTAAAGCAAGAATATAAGAATCTACAGCAACAACGCCTCTATTCAAAGAACGTATCCGAGCGTAATGCGCTTGCTAAAGCTATGGAATTAAAATCTGCCGAGATTGAAGCTTATAATGCTGCAAATATGAATCCGGCTATATCTGATGCAGAACTTAAAGCATTATATGATACTAAAGCTAGTATTTACTCTAAACTTAAAAAAGCTAAGAGTGATTATGATGCTAAATACGAGAAATTCATTAAAGAAACTGTTACTCCAAAATGGAATAGTCTTAATGAATATCGTCGTATGCCTAGAGCTGCTAAGGATAATGCTATAATTGATACTTGGATTGGTATTCACTCTGATATTAAGAATACTCTTAATAAAGAGAAACCCAATGAGTTTGATCATAGTAAAGCTGCTGCTGCTTATATAAATAGAATTGCTGGTTATGATAACTCTATGATGAATCAGCATTTTCTTATTGATCAGATTAAGATTCGTAATATTAATAATAATATTGCAGTTCTTAAAGGTCAATCCATTGCAGCGGATAATGCTCTATCTATAATGGGATTTACACAGACTATGTTGTCTGATGAATTTGCTATTCCTATTAGACTTAATTTCAGTGATATTAAAGGTTATAATGAAGATATTCCTAATAAAACTGAATGGGCTAAAAAACAGATTCTTAAATGCTTTAAAGATGAAAGATTATCTAATGGTGAACATAGTGTTCAAGTAGATGTAGCTTCTAATAGCGTTACAGTTTGGTGTCGTTCTCTTTATAATAATGATTATGGTACTTGGACTGATATAAATGGTGAGCCTATATCTGCACAGCGTTCTGAATTAACATCTCATATTCTTGATGCTGTTAAAGATAATCTTTGGTTTAATATGAATACATATACTATTGGTAATACCGCTTTACTTGCTTCATTCCCTATAAGTTGGAATGCTAATCTTAATGCTAGCAATGCTAAAGTTGAAGGTACTAATAGATATATCTATTCTGCTCTTATTGAATCTCAGCAAATCATTACTGATTTTGTTACGAATATTTCAATTAAGTCTATTGAAAACTCTAATAACTTTACTAATGTTAGTTTCCATAATGTACGCAGTGATTATATGATTGACGCTGTTGCTACTATGAGTAAACTTCTTGCTGATAAAGGTAATAGTCTTAAAGCTTTTGCTAAGAGTTATTTTGAAACTACACAAGATAATGTAGGTCTTAAAGATGTTATTACTAAACTTAGTAAATATCTTGCACAAGAAGATCTTAGTAATATGGCGATTGCGAAAGCTCACGAACATGGTCATACAATAAACATGAAACAAACTCATGCTATGGCTAGATTTATTGAAGCTCTTGCAAATGAAGTTGGTGTTACTGCATACGAAGTAGATAGTAAGATTCAGAATAAAGCTAAAACTATTACTGAACTTGATTCTCTATTTAAAGAAGGTCAAAACTATAAACATACAGTTGAAGATTTTGAAGCTTATGCTAATTATCTTAATCGACAACTTGAAGTTTTAGATTACTATATGTACGTTGATAAAGCTGTAAATGCTATGAAACGTGCACAAGGATGTCTTATTACTGAAAAGAAAGGTGCTGGTCCTAAGACTTCTGAAAGTAATAAGCTCTTTGAATCTATTGCAATGCTTGAGCATAATGTTAATACTCTTATTCAGAATGCTAAAGATGCAGGTATTCCTGAAAGTATGCGCAATGAATTACTCTATAAATACTATAGTGTAAATGCAATTACTGATAAAGGTGAAGTCATTGATAATTGGTTGCTTAAAGCTAATGATTATCTTCTTGAAAATAAGGATTCTGATGGTAAAGTAATTCAGCTTGATAAACCTAAATCCCCTTTTAGAATTGGTGATAAATCAATGATTGAAGCTATATTTCCGTCAGTTATTAATACTAATTGGGAAATTGAAGATAGTGCTTATCCTATTCTTCAACAACAATTGTATTCTACTAATGAGATCTCTGTTAATATGTTTCATGATCTCTTCATTAGTGAGAATCCTGCTTTCAAAGATAAGATTAATTATTGTATGGCTAAGCTTAAACAGATTAATAATCCTGAACTTAGAGAAGCTCTGGTTAATTATGCTATTATTGATAAAGTTAGACAAATGCCTTTCTTTAATGATGACAGTAAAAGTCCGGAAACACTTCTTGCTGAACGTGCTAAGTTATTAGGATGTGTTAATATTGTTAAAGACGAACAAACTAATGAATTTAAATTCAAAGGTGCTGTTGATTTAGCTCTTACTAATGTCAATCTTAAAAATTGGTACAATGAACTTGAAAGTAGAAATTATACTCATGATGAAAAAATAGCTATGTTTAAAGAATTACCTGTTGGTATTCAATTAGCTATGGTTAAGAATACACTTACTGATGGTAGATATGTTGTTGTAAATGGTCAATATGTTACTAAAGGTAATCTTAGACTTAATCCTAATCATATTCTTTCATTGCTTTCTCCTAATACTATGGAGAGTACAATTGTAAGAACTGGATATATTTCTATTTCAACTAAGGAAAGTGATGATGTTGATTTTACTAGAGATACATTCTTTCAGCTTATTAATAGTCCTGATGAGTATTGTCGTATTCTTGGTGAGAACTTAGTTAAATACGCATTCTGGGTTAATAAACTTGATTTTGGTCGTAATCTTTCTAAGTATATTCCTATTGATCTTTATGGTAAATTCAAGACTAAAGACGGTAATTATGTAAGTGCTTATAAGACTTCATGGGGAGATCAATTTGATTCTATTAATTTTGAATCTATTGACGGTACTAGCGATAGAGATATTAGATTAGCTATGAGAGAACAAGGTATTACTGATGGTGGTAGTAACTTCCGTTCAGAAAATGCTGCTCTTTATAACTATGCTGAAGCTCTTTATTCTAGTCAAGCAAATGAAGATAATATTCTTCTTAGAACTAACGAAGAACTTGATGTTTTTATCGAAGCTTTTGTTCGTGCTAATTCTGAGAATACTCGTATCGTTAAATATATGAAACCTGAATATATTTATGATACTAATGGTAAGAAGAGTAAAGTTAAAGATCAAACTCCTACTTTTACTAAGATTACTAAGAGTAATTTCTCTAGAGCTGTATTTGATCTTAAAGGTGCAGTAGCTAATGAATGGCATAAAGATGTTGATCTTGAAACTCGTAAGTATATAGAAGATGCTCTTAATAGTGTTATTAAAAATGCTATTGGTATTAAACATAATGATATTTGGAACATCGTTGGTCAAATGATCTTTGAACCTACTAGATATGTAAATAATTCTAGTTATGCTGATGATATATATCTTAAGACTCGTGAAAAGGTAATTGATAAAGAACTTACTGGTCTTAAAAAGACTTACAAAGCTCAATTACCTGAAGGTATGCTTTATAAGCGTTTTGATATTAATGATTGTACGTTCTATTATCCTATCAATAAAACATTTAAATCTGAATATCTTACTACAGCTAATGATTATTATAAATATAACATTGAAGCTCAAGAAATATACGAGAAACTTGCTACTATTTTGAGTAAATTCTATCGTAGATTTAATTCATCTGTTACTAATGTAGAAACTCATAACAGTCTTACATCAGCTATAGACGCTGCTACAAGTAACGCTGATTATACAATTTATATTGGTAATGAATCTGATACATATAAAGGTCTTATTGATACTTCTGCTATTACTACTATCCCATTGCAGGCTGCTATCAATAATACTTTCGATACCGATATACTGCCCTCAGAAATCCAAAATTTGGCACTTGTCGGCAACGGAGAGACGCTTTCTCAATTGAAACGATTAACAATACAAGGACAACTTTTTAAGGGCTTAGACAGGCTTATTCAAAGGCTAAATCCGGCTAATGTTAGTGCAATTCAAGCTGATGGTATCAATGATATTATAGTTGATTACATTGGTATTAAAAAAGATCTTAATACCACTGTTCATACTATTAATAGCTCAACTCCTAAGTTCTCTAAAGTCTTAGATACAGAATTCATAGCTGATGATAATACTGGAATTAGTATGTCAAACCTTGAATTTATTAATACTCTTTATGAAGTTGAAAAGACTGCTATCGGTAATACTAAACTTCTTAGAGATGAAATGAATCTCATGGGTGAACTCAATACTAATCTTGATAAGCTTGATGCTAAAGCTCAAAGTGAAATTGCTAGACTTGGTAGAGATATGAATAGTCTTCCTAATTATGTTGAAACATTCAAGTATAATGCTAATATACTAGAGAATGTTAAAGATATGATTAAAGCTATTCAAATGCCAATGGATACTGATACTATATTTAAGCTTTGGACTAAAGGTACTGTTGCTGATCGTAAACAATGGGTTACTGATCTGAATAAACTCAGTAGTCTTATAAAGTCTCAAGCTTATATTGAAGATCTAAATCCTATTGATGAAGCTAGTTTTGAAAATGCTTCTCAAAATACTAAAGATAGTGTTGCAGAATTTAATGAAGCTCTTCTTAATCTTAAAGGTTTATATGCTGAGATTATGTCTCTTAAACGTAAAGTTGTTGATGCTTCTAAGATTTACTTTGGTTTCTTAATCAATCAAAGAAGTCATAATCCTGCTTTCAATACTAAGTTTAAGTATATTCAAGATAAGCTTGTTGAAAACGGTTTTAATGCTGATGAAATTGGCGTTTATACTATAAATGAAAGAGATATTCAAGAGAATATTCGTCGTATGCTCGGTGATAATCTTGATTTATCTACTGTTATTAAATGGTTAGATTCTGCTGCTCAAAGTGGTATTCCAATCATTGATACAGTTCTTTCTCAATATGAGTTCCATACTCTTAATGCTACTGAATTTGCTTTCAATAATAATAAGCGTACATTCGCATTATTTAAGAAGTATGATAGATTCTATAAAGAAAAGTCTAATGGTAAACCTGATATGACTTTTTCTCAATCTCGTTCTAATGACTTTAGAGCTAGATTCATTAATGAAGCTAATTGTCAACTTGTTACACCGTTTGATATGACTAAAGCCAACTATGATTATCAAATTGGTAAAGCTCGTGAATACGATGATTATATTAAGAGAAGATCTGAGTTAGAACCTCTATTAGAATCTGACGATTTTGCTACAGTTAAGAAAGCTCAAGATGCTCTTGCTAAACTTGAGAAAGAACATAAGAAAAGAGTTCATGCTGTAGGTAAAACTATATACTCTACTATGAATGTTTCAATGCCTGCTAAAATTATTAAAGGTAGACTTGAACTTGATCTTGAAGATGTATATAATAATCCTAAGAAGTATTTTCCTAATCTTAGTGCCGAAGAAGCATACTATTATACTAAGCTAATTGAACGTGTCTATAAATCTAAGATTCGTAAGAAATTTGCTGAAGCTAATAATATTGAACTTAGTGTTAGAGGTCAAACTACTAATCGAGTTCTTCTTCAAGTTCAAACTGCAAAAGCTGATTATAGAGACGCTAAGTTTAGTAAACTTACTCATTCTGATATTGATATGATAGTTGAAATGCAAGAGATGTTTGCAGAACTTAATGATGTTGCAATGCCTAACACTGTTAGATCTGCTAGTTTCTTCCCGACTTTCATATCTGCTAATCATGTGAATGCTCTTAAACAACTTGCTGGTTATCACGAATTACAAGAAGATGATTATAAAAATACACTTAGTGGAGAGACTCAATACTATCTTAAAGCTACTGCACTTAATCGTCCAGAAGTTATAGGTCGTATTAAGTATGATCTCTACGCTATTACAAATAAAGAAGCTTATGATGCTCTAATTGAAAAAGCTAATAAAATAGCTAAACATAGAGGCTATTATAAACCTATTACTTCTATTGCAGATATTATCGAATATAATAAAGAGTTATCTGATAAACAATTAGGTGATGTTAGAGATCGTATGAACTTTGACCCTATGAATGTTACTCTTAATTATATTAATCAGCTTAAACGTATTAAAGTTAATCGTGACTTTGAGCCTGAACTCAATCTTCTGCAAACTATTCTTGCTATGCCTGAGTTCCAAGCTCGTGAATATGGTGTTAAGAGTAAGAATGTTATTAATAAGATTCTATCTCTTTATACTCATAAAACTGAAGTTGTTTCTCATAAAGGTAAAGAAACAGAAGCTTTTAATAGATTTAAGAAATTCTATGATGCTTTTGAAGGTAAGAATCGTATTAATACATTAACTGATCAACTTCTTAATATACTTCATACAGTTAATAGTGAATCTCTTATGTGGATGAACTTAACTGCTGCTTTAAAGAATATTGGTACAGGTCATATCAATATTGTAAGCGAAGCAACTGGTGGTGAATTTACTACTAAAGCTACACTTCTTAAAGCTCATGAAATGTATATTAAAGCTCTTCCATCATTATGGGCATCACTTGGTGAATATACTTGTAATAATCTTGATGCAGCTTTAATGAAGTTAGCTGGTAATATTTTTGAAGATCATATTGAAGCTGGAGTAGATACTAAGACTAATATTGTTTCTCTTGGTGTGTCTAAATGGGATAATGTGATGTTTGCTCCTAATACTATTGGTGAGCATTATTTGCAATTCGCTACTTTCTTGTCAGCTATGCAAACTCATCGCATTGTTGCAGGTACTATTATGAATTATGATCAATTCGTATTCTCACTTAGAGAACGTCTCTTTAGAGATATGGTTGATGATGAAACTTATACTAAGTATAAAGCATATAAAGATAAACAAGAATCTGTTAAAGGTAATAACGTTGAATTTATAGATTATCTTTCTCGATTTATTGCTTATCGTGCTAATAACTTTACTAACGAATGGAAATCTAATTACGCTAAGGCTTATAAAGAAGGTCTTAAGAATGCTAGAGTTGAGTTTGAAAAGAATCAAGTTATATATGATGCTTTTGAACTTAAAGATGGTATCGCTTCAATTAAAGCTGAAAGTAATATAACTCTTGAAGATTTTGCTAAATTCTTAGGTAAAGTTAAAGGTGTTAATCATAGTCTTCATGGTATTTATAATACTTTTGATAAATCTATGTTATCTGGTAAGATGTGGGGAGAGGTTATTCTTCAATTCCGTAAATGGCTTCGTCCTAACTTTATTAGATATTGGGGTAAACGTGTAGGTAAAATTGTATTTGATGAACGTCTTGAATCTTATAGAAGTGGTGCTTACATGGATATGATAAATTTTCTATTATCTAATGGCAAAAGTGCTTATAGAGAAACTATTGATAAAGCTATAGAAAATGACGAAGATATTGATTTTGCTACTAAAGCTAAAGCTATATTCAATGGGTTCTGCGGTTTATTATATTGGTTCAAAGATATAAACTTTAGATATAATACTCTACCTCAAGCTCAAAAAGCTAATATAAAAAGAGCCATGTTTAATTTTACAACTCTTGTTGGTTTATCTCTTGTAGCTGCTAGTCTATATGCTGCAAAAGATGATGACGATGAACTTGATGAAAATCGATTCTTTGCTCTTGCTTGTTATACTATTTATGGTGTTCAAACTGAACTTTATGAAACTTCACCTTGGGGTCTTTATTCATTCTATAAACGTACTATGGAGGCACCTATACCTTTTGAAACAAGTATGTCTAATGTTCTTAATCTTGTTTATTGGACACTTATTGCTCCAATGATTGTAGATGATGAAGAAATGCTTTATGATAGAGGTACATATAAAGATGAAGATAAACGTTGGATTGCATTTAAGAAAACTATTCCGTTATTCAATCAATACAATAAGATGTTCTATTTACCAAAGAACAATACATACTATATGCAACAGAACCCAATATTACAGATGATAGTTGAACTAAATAAGTAAGGACTTCTGTTGGACTTAAAAAAAATGAGAGAGGGCTTTCAGATAATACTGTCAGTCCTCTCTCTTCTTGTATCTATACTACTCATACTCCTGCTCGTGTCATTGCGAACGCTCCGCCCCGTTCCACATTTATCCCTCTACCGGGGTCTGCAATGCTCCACAATGCCATTTTTGCCACCTGCGGGCTTCATATATTGATTATCTATTGGCAGACGATAATTAGTTCATATCACAAAAGAAAGTGTCTCTATGAGCCTCTATTGAAGTCGTTTTAACCATACGGCTATGATGATTTGTACTAACGTTAATACGACTAGCATTAGAAACGCTAAGAGTAGCTTTCCAGACCCCAGTAGGGAACATGGTGTGGTCAGGAGCGGAATTAAGCATAGCACTTGTAACAGCACTATGCTTAGAAGTATTAATAATATCCCTCACTTTCACCACATTCGCTCAGTCCACCAAAGCTAACTTTATTCACATTAATAATGAAAGGTAGAATCTTCTTAATTTGAGTAGAAGTAACAACAAAACTATTGTTAGTACCCGGATGCCTCATAACATACTTAATACTACCAATATAAAGATTAGGAGATAGACGCTTATGCTTTTGCTTTTCAGCAGCGGTCATAGTAGCGAATCTATACACCTTATGCAAAACAGACCAATTACCAGTAAATTCTTGAATAAGAGTTCCATTTGCATCACGAGTAATCACATTCCCATCAACTTCAATATAACACGTATGTGTTTTAGTTTCTTCCATTATGCAGCTCTTAGTGCCGTTAGGGCAAGATCATAAGCCTTTTGATTTAGCTTATAAGCACCTTTTTTAGTAAGAGCTTCAAAGCGATCTTCAGAAGACTTATAATCAACAACATTATTCAGATAACAACTCACACCATTATAAAGCCAAAGCACAGTACCACGATGTAACTCTTGACCAACACCATTCTCAATAGTATCAAGAACAGCTTTGACTTTATTTTGAGTTTTAGCAGAAATAATATCCTTATCAGCAGCAAAGATATTAGTTCTAAGCTTCATGTGCTCTTGTTGTTCATCATTAAGAAACAGATTATACACAAAGCCAGTCATATTATTAGATTTAATATTAATGGCTTTAAGAGCTTGCATAGATTCTTGCATAGCTTCATGATAGATATGCGTAGCACGAATACTATTCACAGCACTCATAATAGCGTTGTGAACATTCTTTGTATGTTTAAAAGAAAACTGTTGTGTTGCATTTTTAATAGCTTGATTAAGCATATTATTACAAATAACACGAATATTTGTAACAGCACACGTGATTAATCCAGAACCATCATGACTATTGGTAAATAAGAGATACTTATCAATAAGATCTTTATTATCAATAGTGATAGCATCAGGGAATTTTGCAGTTACAAGCATACTTGCGCCATTCTTATAGCAACCGGCAGTTTCAATACGAACACTCTTATCGTAATCACATATTTGATTAATAAAATCAAGAGCTACAGAGTTCTGTACAACTTCGTACTTAGAACCAACAGCACCAAATACATGATTTGTATCTTCTCTATAAGTAGCAAAACTGTTAGGAACTTTATATAACAGAAAGCTACCTGGATTAGCAGGATCTTCAAGACGAACACGAGTCTCTTTAATGCCTACTTTATAATCAAGATTTGCTTCTTTAATAGCATCCTCCATACTCAAATCATTGATAGGTTTACCCATTTCATTAAATACGAGAGGACGTTTTTGATAATTTACAAAAGGCATAATATACTTTGTTTTAATAGAAGTTTATTTCTTAATTGTAACAATATCCTTTTCTTGAAGCGTCCAAGCATCAAGACCTTCAGGAGATTGATTCAATGTTTCTTTAAGATTAGTACTATTAACATAGAATTTGAAATCACCTTCTTCAAAAGCAATTCCATGTTCAGCGAGAATAGCTTTAATCTTATTGGCTTTATCAAGATTTAAACCTTTATCAAGTTTAACATCAATAAAACCTTTAATTGCATCAATGTTCGCAGGTACTGTATCAACAGATGGATTTTCAAAGTATTGATACATTTGATTAAGAAAGCTATTAAACATTTCCGTATCTGTAACAACTTCCTGACCTTTACGAACACTAATAGTAATATTCGGATATTTAAGAGACATACTACCAGTAGGCTCTTTAATACCAGTTTCAGTATTCTTCTTTAATACCGGTTCACCGTACTTATAAGCACATTCCGCCATAACATCTTTAAGACGTTTAATCTTTTTCTCAGTACGTTTAATACGATCATCAAGAGCTTGCTTGTATTGTTTAAGTAATGCTATATCAGTGTTATAACGATCTATAACAAAAGCATAAGCATAAAGTTTCTCACCGAGTTCCTCTTCACTAATCGCAAGTTCCTCAGCACCACTTTCTCCTATATCTCCACCGTTCTCGGCAGCATATTCTAATATCCTATCAATATTAGCTTGTATTTCAAAGAGATTCATCGAAATTTAATTCAGTTTGATAATGACTATAATCTTCAATTTCTTTAAAACGAACAACAGTATCCTTAACATATAACTCATTGACAGGATAAATCTTATATACTTGTCCAAGAGCTTTATAAACTAGAAGTTCAGTCTTAGACAAACGTTTGTTATAAGATAAAGGATAATTGAAATCAGTTATATGAAACACAATGTTAGGTTCACCAAAATGTTTAATATATGTATCAAGTGCTATAAAAGCAGGTAATTTAGTTACCTGCACTTTCGCTCTCTCTGCCATGATCTGAATCAATAATAGCTTTTTAAGAATCTCTAATTACATCAAGATGATCTTTACATCGTTTCATTATAATATGCATATTAGGATGAGATTTACCAAATTTATCATATAAACGTTTATCAATTATATTATCCCAATCTTCATTAAATCCTGTATAATAGATTTCACTTTTAATACCTAAAGGTAAATATTCACGAGCATCTTGTGCAGGTAATTTAAGAACATCTTTAGCTTCATAATATGAAAGTTCATTAATAATACAAGTTTTAATATAATGATAAACTTTTTTATAATTAATATCTGAAGCACCTTCATATAAAACATAAGCTCTAGAATAATAAGCTTGAAGTTTATTAATTTTACTTAAAGAATCATCTACTTCTTGAATAAGTCTAATAAAATTATTAATAGCATTATCAAAAACATTAGAATTAACCCAATGAGGTAAACAAAATGTAACACCATTAAATTTAGAATCATTAGAATAATCACACCAACGAGTTGATTCAACGGCATCTGATTGAACACGTTCACGTACAAGTTCATCAACAACACTTCTAAGAGTAGTTATATATGCACTCATACGAGCGAAAGGATGATCGAATTTTGGAACAAACCAAGCAACACCATGAGCTTTCCAAATCTCATCATCTTCCATAGTAGAAGTCTGAATAAGAGCTTTAGCTAATTCAGGACTTTCATTATATACAACACGAAGATTAGTGTAGATATAATAAAAATGAGAATCAGGTCTCGCATCTTTAATATCAGCAACAAAACGAGAGAAAGCAGAATGCCTAATGTTTATCATTTCAATACTCATCATATCATGATAACCACAAACATAAATAGGACAATGCTCAAGAATTGAAGTATGACCTTTATCAATAAGCATCAAAAGAAACTTAACGTAACTTCCGGGTTCAATCTTATCTTCAGATTTATAACAAAGACGACCAGCAAATTCAGCTAATTGTAAGCCACCTTTAAGATTATGAGCTGTATGAATAACACTAACAGGTCTAACAAATTTCATCACATATCAAGTTTAGTTTGTCCACCATCTTTTTGAACTCTATACCAATAATCAATATGATCTTCAATTGTACGACGTAATATCCCTCTACATTCATCATTATTACCACCAACACCTAAAAGAGTTTTACAAGTACCGTCAACAACTTTAGAATAATTCATAACAGCATCAATAATACTTTCATTATCGATAGGCAAACAAGTATTAATTGAATCAGTCTTAACAGTACATCTACCACCAAGACGATGAATCTCATCTGCAAGATACCAAACAGCCTTATTTAGATCTTCAACTTGTTTATCAATAAGCTTACGATCTTTGTCTTCTTTAAGACCAGCTCTCCATAGATATTTAATAGCATTACCTATATTAAAATTTCTATGACGAGTGATATCAATACATTCAATACCACTAGGATCAGAAGTGTAATGTTTAGGATGATTTACTTGATCATTTTTATTTTTAGATGCCATAGCGATCAATAAAACGATTTATTTTAAACACTACGAGCTTATCAATATCGTCTTCTTTAATATTATATTTACACATGATACGCTCAATAACAATTCTAACATCAGCAATTTCTTCCATAAGACTTTTAAGATGTTTATTATTATGACATCTATTAATCTTAGAAACAGCTTTAATAAGTTCAGATAGCTCTTCAATAACTACTGTATCATGAGGATCAATTGCACAAGCTTTATTAAACATAGCAAGTCTTTCATTAGGTAATACAGTACCTTTGATAGTATCTACAACAGCATTCACACTTTCAGGTGTCATATATTTTCCCATTCAGCTAGAGTATCATTACTCTTAGTTTCCCAATCACCAGCAAATATTTCATCGCCAGTAGGTGTATAATAAGTAATGACACCATTATTAAACTTACAAATTTGATTTTGATAATCGAGACTTGTGAAACCCGATTTTATAATCTCACGTTTAACAACATCCGGAAGACTTTGCATTTTAGGAATAGTTTCTTCATTTATATTTGCAGGAACTTGTGCAAATATAAATACATCATCATCCCAATTAGCACGTCTTGCAATATAAGAACGAGTCTTAACACGTTCAATAGCTTCTCCAAAATTCATAATAACAATTTTAAATTAAACAAAAATAGCCGCTAGTCAATTAAGACCAGCGGCTTCAACAGCGTGCTTCACAGCATAGGCTATAATTGAATAAGAAATCAACCCATATTATCTTTTAAATACATATCTCAACCAACTACCCCACTTACGATTAATAAGACTACCTTTAACATCCAAAGGTTTAAACTCAAGATACTTAATATTATCAATATTTTTGATAACATCATCAATGTCATAATAAGTACAAATAGGAATACTATCTTGCATAATAGTATAAGCTTTACCATTTTTGTAATGTACAATAACATTATAAGAATCCACATTAGTCTCATTAGCTCTAGCTTCACGCTCAAAACAAAGTTCACGATAAGCCTTACCTTCAGTGAAGAGTTTAAAGAACCATTCAATGACGTACCATACATAAAAGAATATACCTAAGAGGTCATTCTGTTGTTTAGTATGAGAACGTTCATGTTGAATAAGTTTAAAATATCTATTAGGATACCTAATCATTAATGTAAGCCTAGATTTATCTTTATCCTTAAGATAAAGTCTAGCAAACATATTAATAGCAACAAACTTACCAAAAGGAAAGTGTTTAGTAATAACAACTTTCATATCTTAATCATCTGAAAAGTTATAATTTATAATAGCTTCCCAATTATCTTTAGGCATACAACCTTTATAATCAGGAACTCTAGCTTCCATAAACTCATCAAGCTTAATAGAAATAACGGTACAAATACCAAAATCCATGAGACGTTTACGTTGATTCATACAACAAAACAAATTAGCTTGATCAAGTGGAATACCAATGCTAACAAGTGCTGCTATGAAATATCTACGAAACATTTCTTTAGTAACACTACTAACAGCATCCATAGCTAAGCCTTTTTATAAATATGACTTTCTGCAATAGCTTTAAGACGATTAGAAAGTTGTTCCATATTAACTTCAATCGTCTTAGCGGCTGAATGATAAGTTGTAATAGTTAATGCTCCAATAAACTCAGGAAACATCAAAATATTAAACTTAGCTTTATAAGTATTACCAGCTTCATTCTGAGCAATCCATGCTTTAGGATTAGCATAGAAACTAAACGTATCAAGTGTTCTAACTTTAGAATTTAGATACAAAGGATTAAGTTTAGGGAAGAATGAAAGAATATGATTATTTGTAGGAGCTTCTGTAGCTGGGATAACACTATCTTTAATCCAAGCTTCAAAATCTTCAATAGTATCAAATATAAGTCTTGCAGAACATTTAGCAATAGCTAAAGAACTACCTTTAGGAACTTTATAATCTATAAGTTTCACAGCCTCCTTAAATAGATTATAAGTATATCTGTTAAACATCTTAATAGCATGATCACGAGACTCAACTTCAGCACTCATGTTACTATCAACACAAATATGAAATTGAGGTTCATAAGCACTATCATAATTTTCATTGTCGATCAAATAACCGATATTCCAAATCTTATAATAGCGAGCTTTTTCATTGTTACCATCAAAGAACTCAATTGGAATATTATGAGCATAAATATAATACTGAATTTTCAAAAGAGTTTGATAGAATACAAACTGATTACCACTAGTAACAGGAATAAACTCGCCAGTAGCATCAAGAATGAAATTAATATTGGTATTAAGCCAATCAACTTCATCCTTAGATAAATCAGCAACAGTTCGAGGCTCTGTAACTATATATGGTTTATCAGGAGCATCTGTTCTAACAACAGACGGAATTGAAACACCATTTATTACAATAGGTTTATACTTCTCAGTTGTAATAGTAAGTGCAGATAATTCTTCTTCAGCTTTAGAAGGAGAACTATCAACAGGAATGTCTTGTTTAATTTCCTCTTCTTCTTTAAAAGGATTTATATCTTCCATTATATGCAATTAATCGTTAGATTCATAATCACGAACTCCGTAAGCATTAGCATTAAACGGAATGTTCTTATCTGTACGTTCATAAAACTTAATGGCAAGCATTTTACCGATAAATTCATTCTTATGACTAAGAATATAATCACTTGTCATAGTATTATCGGTATTGCCATTATAAATAGCTGTAGGCTTAACTTCAAATGTTTCAGCATTTAAATCATTCTTACATTTGAACTTAGCATAATTATAAACTACCTCATGACCATCAACAATTTTAGTTATAGGATCAACGAGAATATCTAAACACAAACATTCAGTCTCTTCACATTGTTTAGCTTTCATCATAGTTTGTGGACGGGAACCGAATTTATATTCTGCAATCTTAGAGCGAACAACACAACCTTCATAACCGGCTGCAATACAACGATCTCTATAAGCTTCAACATCAGAATCACCTTTGATGTTAATAGAACATAATGAAACTATTTTAGCATTTTTAGTATCATCATGTTCTTCAGGAATATCTTGTATAAAAATACAATCATCATCATTATTAACAGCTAAACTAAAGGCTTTTCTTAATATATTTCTTCTAAGATGAAAACGATCTCTATTAGAAACATCAGGAATACTAAGATCAAAATTCACAAATTGAAGATATTTATGAAGAGGATTCTTAGGATTACGTGCAGCACCACCAATAGTAGTATTCTTTTGACCTTTAATATAAAGCTCACCATCAAAAGTAATATTTCTATAATCGGGAGTACAATAAATGTAAGTCATAAAAGCATCTTCAATATGTTTTACATTATAACGAAGACCTTCTTTACTACGAATAACAATCTCATAAGTAGTACCAAATAAACCGTTATCAACAGCTTCATACTTGATAGTACAACGTACCCCATTAATCTTAGGATCAGCAAAAGCACCATTAGAATAATCAAAAATGCCAGTTTTCCACTTTTGACACTTCATAGGTTTATCAACATTGTTTGCATCAGTAGCAAATTTAGGAATAACGTTATCTAGTAGATCATGAAGTTGATTAGCACTCTCATACATATCACTAGTAACACCATACATTTCTGCCGTCTTGTATCCTCGGTCGATTTTACGCTTGATTTGGCTCTTATAAGAAGTCTTTGTTGAAGCTGATACAATTACCTGTCCGACATCTGAAAGTCGCTCAAACAAGCCGTATGACACCCTCTCGTGGCTTCCGTCAGTCTCAATCCTCCAAAACACAATACGCCCCAGTGCATCACGCTTGTAAAGAGTAGTAACGTTATCATCCCCATATACGGTTGCCATCTTCATCAACGTTATGAGATAAAACAATACAATGCGTAGGATTATTATATGCAATTAGCATACAATTCCATGAATCACGAATAGTCTTATGAGGGGCATAAGCAATAGTTTTAAAGTTCTTATGACAGAAACATTGATAACTACCAGTTAATGCTTGTTTATTGTGAAGTTTACCTTGAACAACTTCAAAGAGAGTTTCAACAATCTTAAAGTCCTCATCAGACTTAATCTTAGTTTCGCCCATAAATGCACCTTCTTTAAAAGGATTAAAACCCCAAGTATGAACGAATTGATTTAGTTTAATTTGAGCATTTTGATAAGACATTTTACTCATAGCTTCACGAAGCTGTTTAACAGCATCAATAACAATATTATAATCAGTCTTATTCATAGGATATAAGAAGTACCTAGTACCATTACCTAAAGCTCTAAGAGGAACACCCTCACATAATAGCCGTTGCGCATCAGGGCACAACTCCTCCTTTTTTACCATTTACGATCTCATTTAAATACATATTAGCAAACTTTTTCTTAACGAAGTTGTAATCTGTAATACGAACTAAATCTGTAGGATCTTTAGCACTATAACCTTTAGTCATGAACAAAGCAATAAAGCCATAATTCTTTTCATATTCGATAGCGGAAGTAAGACCAGTATTATCAGTGTCAAGCATAACATAAACTTGAATCCTAGTAGTCTTTCGTAAAACATCAACAATATCATCAGGAAGTTTAGCAGTTTCACTTGCAATCACATAAACTTCAACATCATTAATTCTCAACTCTCTCAGTATTCGTAACATTAATAGTTTATCCTTTTGAGACTTAACAATCAACTTATAATTAGTATCAGTTAAAGTCTCAAGATTTTCAAGAGGACATTTATTATTAGTAATGAAACGATTAGCAGTATGCTTATTTCTAAATGGAAAATAGAGTTTAATACAACCATCATTAACTTGATATTCATAACAAGGATCATGACGAGTATAATAATATGGATTACTAACACCATCAATCTTAAAAGATTCAACAGCTTTCACGTATTTATCTACGAGATCATTAGTAACACCAAATTGATTATAATACCTATAATCATAAAAAGTCATTTTACGATTTATAGTTGTAATAACACGAAATTCATTATTGATAATCTTATTCTGAGCTTGATATATACGATTAACGTAAGGCGAATCATTAAGAACATCCGAAGCATATTCAATAATATTAGAACATATCTCAACGAAGTCTTTATTATTAGTACAATTCTTTTTAAGAACTAGACCAACAATCTCAAATACATCACCACGATAACGATAATCTGCAAAATCACGAAATATCAGCTTATTACCATACCATTTAAAACTAACTGAAGGATTAGGATCATAACGAAGAGGATTAGAGATTTTATAATTGCGTAAACAAATACAATTATTTATCTCTGTTTCAGGAACATTAAGAAAGACAGAATAAATATGTACTTGATCAAGTGTATTCAAAATATAATCCTTATCACTTGTACTCCACATATTTACATCTTTTGTAGCATTTGCAATCCCCAGTAGGGAACAAAGTGAGGTCACGTGCGGAGCGTTAGCAACACTATGCACAAAACCAATAGATACAAAAAAAAGAGGATAGATTGCTCTACCCTCTTCAAAAGTCTAAGTTACATCTTAATATTTACCCGGAGTACCACCGTTACCAGCATAACGATTCTTTAAAGCATTAATTGCATCGGCATTAACACCTTGACCGGAACCGTAATCCATAGCAACGCCAGCTTCAGCGGCTGCACCAGCAGGTTTCTCGTCTTTATCAGTATCTTTAGAGAGTTCAACAGTCTCACCCGGAAGAATCTCAATTGAAGGTTTTTTGCCGTTAATAACACGTTCAACATAACCTTGACCAACAAAGCCCGGAGTACAAAGATACTTACGATCACCATAATGAGCAAGAAGCTTCATCCAAACAACGATAGGTTCACCTTTTTCATCTAAGAATACAGGCTTACCCTCTTTGCCAACATTGAATGCTTTAACAAAGAACTCACAAAATGCTTTCCATTGAGCGATACGACCGTTAATATCAGCGTTCATATCAATAGGCTGAGGAAAGCCGGGTTCAACGAAGTTAGGACAACCGATATAAACATCTAGACGGTGACGACAATTCCGGTACGCTTCCGTAATTAAAGAGGTAAACGTTTTAACATCTACAGCAGTTCCGTCAGTTTTACGAGTAGTGACGATACGGAAAGAATCAGTATAAAACCGATCAACTTCATCACCGGGAACAGGTTCTTCTTTATAACGGAAAACAATAGTTGGTACAGGAATACCGGCATACTCATAGGTGGATGCAACACCATTCTCATCTACTTTAGGAGTTTCGGTTTCTTTGATCTCAACAGATACGAGATGTGCCTGACACAAATTATTGAACTCTTCACGAGGTTTAAACTTCTTGTCTTGGGTAACTACAACTTCACCAAAATTAATAACTCCGGCAGCAGCTTGACTTTTATTAACTTCACTCATTTTATAAGTAATTTAAAGAGTAAAAAAAAGAGGAACCTTAATAGTCCCTCTTTCTGTAAGATAGATTTGCTTAGCTAAGCAATGTGTTGTCACGGATATAGATTAAATATCATCCCCGTCACCAGCGGTTTCTTGAGCAGCAGGTGCTTCTTTCGATGCATCAGCAGCAGTTTCAGCATTTGCGGTATCGGCTACAGTTTCCGGTGCATCAGCTTTCTTATTTTCTGCATCATCAGCAGCAGTTTCAGCTTCAACAGACGGATCGTAAGGACGATCGATAATCTGTGCGTTCACACAAGCCCAGATACGTAACATAGAGCCGTCAGAGTTCGGATAGTCGATACCGGTATCAACCAATTCGTAGTGAACCTCGCGGTTAGCGGTATACTTCGTATAAGGTTTACCCTCAGAATCTTTCTTATCAATTCCGTAAGCATAGCCAAGTTCAGCCAACTTATCAGCTGTGATAGCTTGTGCATCTGGTGTGTTCTGCAAGAATTGAGAGTAACAAGCTGCGTAAGAGCAGAACAATTTACGACCAACACCTTTAGCTTTACCGACAGCAGCAAGAGTCATCATATCGTCAGTTTTCACTTTAGAAACCATGATGAAGAACTTCTTGTTCACATCGTTCTCACATTGATCAGCAGTCAAGACCATAGCTTTCATATAGTCGCCTGTTTCAATGTTAAGCATCTTAGATGCAAGACCGTTAATACACATCTTGTTAATAGAGATGTTCACCACCAACTCAGGACGAATTTCATCACTCACTTTAGCAGCTTTAGCTACAGTTTCAAAACGACCTTCATTGATACCAGCTTTCAAGAAATCAAAATTAAATTTTTCCATGACTTTAACTTTATTAATAGTTTATGTAAGATAGATGTTTGCAATATCACTACCACAAACGGTATTTATTCTTTAATAATTTGCGTTATCATCTGCTTCTACATATTGAACATCAACATAATCATCATTGATAGATTTAACATCTTTAAGTTCAACATCACAATACATTCCGTTAAGAATATCATTAGCGCAGATACGAGCAGCGATCATAATCGCCATTTTTCTCATAAGAGAACGAGTGTGTTTATCCCAATTATCTTTACCTTTAACATCAGCACCGGTAATTGAGTTTTTACCCGATTTAAGACCAGCGTCAATAGCTTCTTGAAGAGTATAAGAAATTGTAGTTCTTTTACCTTTACGAACAAGAGTAACCGTTGTACGATAAGTCTTAACAATACGAGTAACAGGAATCATACCTTGTTCCGTCATCATTTTACGAACATAATCATCATTATATTCATCAATATCAATGTGACGTTCAGGTTTAAATTCAATAATAGGTTTACTTAGCTGAACATTAAAATATTCATATACGGGAACAAAGTCTTCGTCAATCTCAATATCAATATGATGTTTATTAAGACAACCTTCAACAACATTAATTCCCGTATAAACTTGTCTAGTACCACCACTTTCAAAACAGAATATATTCTTTAAAGAAGCGGTAACAGAAAGACCAAGAGTTTTACCAAGTTCAACCTTTTGAATAGCGTCGAGATTAAGATTACGACCATAAGCTAGAGAAGTCATAGGAGAAAGACCTAATTCCTGCCCAGTTAATAAACAAGTAACCATGTTATCAATGTTAATAACTTCAGTGACAGTTCCATCTTTAGTTACATTTTCTTTAAATCTCGCACCAAGATCAGTATTTATAAGACTTTCAGCAAAAGTTCTATATTCACCAAGAACAGCGAGATTACGAGTAATTACATCTTTATTTGCTTGTGCAACAACTCCACTATTAGCTTTTACAACTTCACCTTTATTAGTAGTAGCATTAGCACCGTCTTTCGTAGCATCATTTGTAATAACCTCTTCACTCATTTTGTCGTTTTCTTTGTCTTTATTTTCCATTGGTAAAAGTAGATAATATTTTTGACGTGTGCAACAATAGTAAGCACTAAATCATCAAAAATTAAAATTTAACATCTTTAATGCCGTTAGTCCAGACAATATCAGTAGTAAATTTACTCTGCGCATCAATAAGCTTTTCTTTCTCTTTTGACGTGCGGTAATCGTTCGAATTGAGTGCGAAATCTTGCATATAAAGCCATATTATAATAGTAGGCTTATTTATGTATGGTTGTTCCTCTTTCTTGTCGGAAATGGTCTTAAATGGGTTGCAATATGGAGAGGTACATATAATTGTAGTAAGACCCTCAACATCAAAAACTACATTAGAAACTTCATCAGTAGCAATAACAGAAACATCACCATGTTCAAGATGTTTTAAACATTCTTTTCGAATACCAATATCACCAAATACTTTAGGTTCACCTTTTTTAGCACCAGTAGTATAAGTATAAGGTTGACCATTGAAATCATAACAAATCCTAGAAGTCATACCTTTATACCAACACATACAGTAATCTAAAGTCTCAACAAAATTAGTAATAGAACGAGTCTTACTTAGAACAAGTCCTTTACCTTTAATATTCTTAATAGCAGTAGCAATAGCTTCTCTCTTATTAAGATTATTATTATATAATTCTAAACGTTTCTCAATAGCATCACTAAATGCTTTAGTACGAGTGAGTATATTGTCGGGATTCCAATACATTTCTACTTGCTTATTATAGTCATTAGAAAGATCAAGATTAGCTTTCCAACCCATAACTTCAGCAACCATGTTACGTACTGTTTCACTATGTATATGCTCTACTTTATCAGTAAGATTATTTACATAATTAACACCCATGTGACAAGCTTTAATAAGAGCCATATCATCTTCTACCATATCCATACGTAGATGAGTAAACTTCCTAAACTCATAATTTACCATCTTAGCTTTACCTTTAAATATAGAAAGCATAGAAGAGATTTGTTCAGTAAGCTGTTTATATAACTCTTTTTCTTCACTTGTAAACTCAATACCAACATTATATATAACATAAGGAGAAATCCAACCTTCTTCCAAAGCCATACCTTTAGTTATAGTATCAACAACCGGAATACCACAAGCAGTAAACGCTTTTAACATATTAACCGGAATCTTTTTCGTAGTAACAAATAAAAACCTATCAGCAGCTACTTTTTTCAACTTCTTGAAATAAGTATCATCTTTATGATAAGCTTCATTTGTACAATCAAGCATCACAAACGTATCAGCATATAGCATATCTTTACCTTTACAAGTTTTAGTGATACGATCAATAAAATCTTTAAGTAAATCTATAACTACACCTGTATGAACAATACGTTTACGAAGAGAATCTTTCGTCTTAATATTAGGAACTACAATGTGAACATAAGGATCAGCTTCAACTTGATTAGCTACATGCTGAATAACCTCACTAATTACAAGAGGAATATCAATACGTTCAGTATATTGAAATAGACCTTTATAACCAGCTTGTTTCCATTTAAGAATACCTTGATAAATACGCTTATATTTTTCAGAAATATCGTAATCTTTCATCTATCTTAATTAACATCTGTAAGTTTAATATTATCAAGAACAGCTCTAGCGCATTGTTCTATTTCATTACGATTATATACATCATCAACATAATCAGTTAATAATTCATATAACCTAAAGCCAGCATCACCCATGATACGACAAAGATCAAAAACAATATGTTTAAGCATCTTATTATGGTCGTAATCTTTAAAGTTCTTACTATTGAAAGGATATTGATTAAAGAAATCTTCAAAGGCAGCATCTAAATACACAACAGTAACAGCTTTAACAGCTGAGAATTTATTGGTATAAAAATCTTTATAAATAACAGCTCTATCTCTCTTCATATCTTACCAACCAAACAAGTTATTACTATTATTGTTAATACCACGACGTTCACCTTTACCTATTTTACCATTACCATAAAGAATCTTATAGGCTTCATTAATATAAAAACCATAATTAAGATTATAATCTTCTTTATATTCGTAATCATTAAATAAAGCTACTCTCTGATCAGCAACAAGCGACTTCTCTTCTTCAACAACTATTCCACTAATATCATCACCATACGCTATATTATCAGAATCAGGAACAATAGCTTTTGTTATAGCACCTCCACCACTTTTACAAATATAAAAACGATTATGCTTTTGACACTTAATATAAACAGGTTTACCATCTCTAACTGTCTTATAAATTGTAGTATATTTACCAGCAACTTTCTGACTAAAACAGTAATCATAAATGGCAGTACGAGAAGTATTGATATAATTTCTAATAAATTCAGTAATATCAACACCATAAAGGAAATATTCTTTAAGAGCTTTCTTAACAACAGGATAAACAAAACCTTTATTGTATTCAGGGTCTTGAAGAAAATAACCTTTAAACTTAATAAATTTATCTTCAATAGCTTGACGTGTAGTATAAGTATTACCTTTAGAATCAATCCAGATACCACAACGATTATACTCTTGTAAAGCGTCATAGAAACCATATCCAACAGCAATATAATCATTAACAGCACTTCTACAATACTTCTCAAACTTTTCAGTTTCAAGATCTAATTTACTGTAAGCACTCCATTCATTACAGATATGTTTAAACACACCTTGACGATTAAGAGGTAATCTAACAAGTAGACCATCTGTATTTGCAGATAACACATCAAAGTTATTCAACTCAAATGCTTCTATCAAACCACATAGTAGTAATTGCAGATTAATTGTTACAGTATAAGTACATTCGGGATCATATAGATAATCCATAGCATCATTAAGAGCACCATAAATTCTATTGATAACAATCTTAAGAGCATCAGCTTCTAACTTTCTCCCAGTATGTTTAGCTTCAACACGAGTTTCACGTAACCATTTAACAATACCAACAAAGACTTGTTTAGATAAATGATGAGGTGCAACACCATATTCGACGATGAAACTAGGGTACATTGATGTGCATGAGCATAGTACCAATAGCTCGACTGACTATATTTTAACTAACTTCATGATACTCGCCTGTAGGAGTATCTAAAGGAACATATTTCCACTTATAACCATAAGCTGATTTCTTATTACCATTACAAGCAGAAAGAAGTGTACTACGTTTGACTTGAGGGTTAATCTTTTGAAGAGCATGAAAATTCTCATAAACAAAAAGAATTTTACCAGTAGCATAATCGCATCTAGCAATTTTTTGAGTTTGTCTAAGAGATGCCATTCTAGCTCTATATTCTTCTGTTTTATGAGAGCTTTTATCAACATTAGATATAGCTTCCCTCAATTCATCAGTCATATAATAACCAGTAATTTTATCATTATATATATTATCAATACCGAGTTTAATTTGATAATTAGTTTCAACCTCAGATAAATTATATTTATCATTAACATACATAACAATACTACAAACAAAATCATCAAAACCATATTTATTAAAAGCAGCTTGAAGTCTTTTATTTGTATGTTTATTCAATCTAAGTTCAGAAAAATGCTTTTGAACTCTTTCTTGACAATTACTAGAACTACCAATATAAGCTTTGTTTTCAGACTTACATCTAATCTGATAAACACCCATACCAGCAAGATGACTAAAAGTACCATAAGTAACATTGTCAGTTTCTCTAATAAAATCTTTCATATCTATATCATTTTTAAAATTAATAATATAAAGATACAAAGAAATCCTGAAACTTCTATGTACTCTGTATCCATAAAGTTAATTCTTCCCGTTTCCCCACTACTAAATGTAGGAGTACTCGCTTTCGCGATAGTCGATGAACACACATCTGTAATCAGATGCTTCGTTGCGGATTCAAAAACACTAATACCTTTTTACTATACCTAGAGCATTACCTTTCGCCACATCTATATCACTACGATGTTTAGTAGTATTAGTTATAAATTATCCCCGCAGTTAGAGAAGTTAGGACGCCACATCACCCACGTCCGGGTCAGCAAGAATTTCATCAGATTCAGCCCAAATGACGCGAGGATCATCTTTACTATGAAGACCACCTTTTGCCATTGTATAGCCCTTATCATGAGAAAGAAATTCTAAAGATTGAAAGCTCTTTCTCCATGTAGTAACAACGATTCCATTAGCAATAGATTCACGTTTAAGTTCACTTTGCTTAGGACTACCAAGACCAATATAAATACTATATCTTTGAATAGCTTCAAGTATTTTCCTATAAAAAGGAGTCTTAAATTGAATACTATCTTTAACAACTTTACTAATAGGCACAGCACTACGTTCAGTTCGAAGATCAACAAATTCATAAGAAGGCATACCAGACCATTCAGAATAAAACTTAGTCATTAGATTCTTACCAATAGAACTACGAGACATATTACGCAGATCAATAGCATACATCTCACTTAACTTTGCACGAAGATCTAATTCTTTCTGTTGATTCTTAACAAGAGCATCAGTACCAAGAACATCATTAATATTATAATCTGTTACAAGTGCTATCTCATCACGTTTAATACGATAACTCCAATGAATAGGTAAGTCTTGAATACGATACCATTTTAGAACTATCATAACAGCTTTAAGAGCAACAAATGTAGCATCAAGATATAGAATCTTTTGAATATCAAAATCGGTAAAAGGACGAAAATATCTACGACCTTTATAAAAATCAAGAAGTCTACGATATGTTTTACCACCCATATCCTTATCAACAGCTTTCTGAGAATGCTCGAATAGAAATTCAGTTATATGTTGTGTCCTACCATAAGTATCTTCACGAAGACCAGTCTTCCAATCAAATGTAGGAGCATAATGAATAAATATATCAAGCATAGTCATATCATAGTTAAAACTATTATAACCAATGATAATTTTATGAGATTTAAAAAACATATAAAGACCTTCAATACCACTACTAATATTATTAGAATCATCCCATGAAACAGGTGTCATATTCTGACGTTCAAATTTATCTTCATGATAAGCTCTATAAATAATAAAAGTCTTAGCACCCATAGCTTCAAGAATAAGACGTTTATCTTCTTTATTCTTAGCTATATCAGCAGCAATGTATAAATCAATAACATCTTGAGGAACCCCGTAAGGAATAAAGGCAACCTCAAACATATTGGGATAACATTCAATATCGTATATCCAACTAGTAGTAGGTGATTTATTAACAGCCATTTATTTTAAAATAACCCATTGATTAACAAATTTACGATAAGCAATAACAGCAGTATCATACGCTCTATCAAGATAACTATAGTCATTATTCTTACGCATATATTCAAGACTCATAGTGTAAATATGTATCTTACCATTAGGAAGCACATCAATACCTTCTCCACCTTTAGGAAAAGCTTTACCTCCACTAACAATAAAATATGGATCTTTACCATAAGTTATAAACATACTCGGTTCAACTCTAGCAATCTCTCTTTGAAGTCTAGGAAAACATTCAGCAATAGCTTTCGCATTAATAGTCTGAGATGTACCACATTTAACAACAGAAGTAATATACGATAAAGCAAGTAATTTCTTATCTTCAAGAATACGTCTAATGAATTTACCTGTGTTACCACTAAGTACGTATTTAGTCTTTCTATCGGCTGGACTAGGAGCAGCAACTAAATGTAGGATAGTTCCGCCCCCTTCCAGTCCTTGTCCCCTACTGGGGATTAGAGAGTTCCGCACACATAGATCACACTTATCACAATAATCATCTTCACGTAATTCATCAGACGTATCTTCAAACATATTAGAAAATCTCGTTTGCATCAGTAATTACTTTTAGCAGCAATTCGTTCAAACAAACTACGTGACATAAAGACAATATGAAAAGATTCAGCATCTCTAAAAATCTTAACATCATATCCTTTTACATCACAATTATATTCGGTAGAATCAAACGAATACTTTTCACAATAAGCACCAAACGAAATAGGAGAAGCTTCAACAAGAACATCATCAATCATGTATTCAGCTTCACCTAATGCTTTATATTCTTCATCAGTTAATGCCATATCAATAACATTTAGTAAAATTTTGCAAACCCCAGTAGGGATGAAGGAGTGGTAGGGAGCGGAGCATCTGCACCTTACAAATCAAACATATCAATAGCCATAATATCAGGTATAAATATAATATGATAAGGATTATAAACACATTCATAACCTTTATCAAGATCATCAAATTCATCAGAATTTATATTATATCTCATCTTATATTCTTGAAACGTACATCAAGTAATGGTCAAAGCAATATCATTAATCAAGATGTCTGTAGAAATTGGCAATCTATTTTCTATCTTCTTCGGTAGTATCGGCATAAACAGAAGTTCCGTCTTCGTATTTCAGAGTTGAACAAACAACAGCAGTAAGATCGTATCCTTTAAGATTCGCTCTAGCTTTAAGGAACTCCATCTTACCAACGCTATCAACATTTAAACCACTAGCAAACAGATGTTCTTCAAGAACTTGAACAGCACTCATAGAACATTGTTCAGCAACCCAAGTAATAGGAACCATCCAACGATTATGAATAATACGTTGATTACTACCCATACCACAAAAACCTCCCCAGCATTCTTTCAGAACATAAATCTTATCTATATTCTGAACTTGTTCTTCACTTGTAAGCATAATATCAATTTAAAGTTCTTTAATATCAATAGGACTTTCAGAAGTCATATAATAGCAATCATCAAGTCCAAGACCTTTATCTCTCATAATATCTTCAATATCTTCATCATTCTTAACAGTAAAATGATATATTGAAGATGTACAATAATCAAACACATAAACATGTTCCATATCTTAATGTTTATTAAATACAGCATTGAAGTCAGCTTCTTTCATAAGAACAGTACAACCTTCAACCTTTTGTGTAAATATATCTTTGCTAACAATAGTATAACGTTTAAGACGTTGATCTTCACCAACAGATATAACGAAACATTTATTATCAGCAACTCTAGCTTTACATTCGTCACAAATATCTCCTTGTATATATCTAGGAGCTTCTTTGTCGCCTTTAATATAACCTAATATGGCAACACTTTCTTCTTTACCACAAATAGGACATATTACCATACTTGGATTAAGCCCATGTTTTTTACTAAGAGTAACACTTTTTCCCATAGTTTATAATTTTAGATAAGCGTGTTTAGTAGCTCTACTCATAGCTACATAAAGAAGTCTAAGAGCTTCAGCAGAGTTACGTCTAATACGCTTACCCCACTTAGTCTGGAAATAAATAATATCATCAAGATCAATACAAACATTTTCGAAAGTACTACCTTGAGATTTATGAGCTGTAATACCGTAACCATAATCAATATCTTTAGCAACAAGACGATTCTTATTAGCAGCATTAAGTCTATAATCTGTCATAGTAAGATGAATATCTTTAAATCTAAAGTATCTAAACCATCTACTACGATCAGTACCAGTAAGAGCTTTATAATGAATTGCATTTAGCATAGCACCGAAATTATCCATGTTATTAGAATCCCAAAAATCAATGATCTTAAACATAGGAGTAACTTTACCATCAAATGCAGATCTCAATGTAATACAATAACAAGCGAGACCATTATCTGCTACATAATACCGAACATCATGAACAACATAATCTTCACTATTAATAATAATAGGAGATTTGTATTCATCAAATACAGTACGATATGCAGTAAACATATCATCTTTTGTTATCATACCTTGAGGATTATTCAGAACACCATCACGAATAAAGGTATTCCAAAAGCCAATACAATCATTAGTAAAAGCAATAAGTCGAACATAATTAATATCCTTACTAAAGTTATCAGAACTAAACATTTCAATAACCTTATTACGGAAATCAAGTTTATTCATAATAGTAAAACCTTCACCTTGAGCATTAACAGCTTCGCGAGTTTGAAGAATATACTGATAGAAATTAGCAGTACCATTAATCAAATCAGAGCGAATAATACCAAACAATTCAAGCAAAGGATTACCAGCTTCTTGTCTAACAATTTGAGTTAAACGAAATTGAATATCAGTATGAGTAAAAGAAGGACTAATACGATTATAAGTATCTTCGTTATCACCCGACGTTCGTTTTACCACAAATGGTATCTGGAGCTCGTCTCCCAGAAAAAGTAGCTTACATCGACACTGAATAGCCGTCTTTATAAGTAAATTAAACAGACCCGGATTAATCATAGAACATTCATCAATAATGACAAGTCTATAACCTCTCATTTTCTGTTCACCTATAACCTTAAAAGAAGGATTCTCAATGTTATAATCTTCAATATCTACATCAGGTCTAAGACCACAAAGAGATTGAATGGTCATACCTTTCTTACCAGAACTATTTTCAAGAACTCGAAGAGCTTTATGAGTTGGAGCTGTAACACAAACCTTTTCAATTATCAAATAACGTACAAGATGACGCATGATAAAAGTATTATGAGTCACTATATAATTTTCAGCAATGTATAAATGATCTTTATGATCAACACTTATACAAGTTGTGTTACCTGTTTTGTTTAAAGCTTCAATAGAAGTAATAAACAAATGATCATTCCAATGTTTTGTTTTAGATATAACCTCATTATAAATTTTAAAATGTTTTTTGCTAGAAAATATAATATCATTTGTGATAATTCGTATATCATAACATATATTATCTTTTCTAGTATCTTCATAAACTGTAGCACAAATACCTAAACTATTACAAAGTGTAATAATATCATCTTTTAATTGTTTAGATATAGTAGAATAACTAACTTGACCTTTAGCTTTAATATGACCATCAGTATCAATAAGACCTTTAAGTAAATCTAATCTTTGATCAATATCAGCAAATAAATATTCTTTCGGGATATATTTATTAATAGCAGTACATCTAAGATTATAATTTCTTAAAGCTTCATCAATTTTAGGAATATTATCACCATAAATAGAATTGGTAAAATTAGAATTATTATGCCAATCATAAGAACATTGTAATATATTAGCAATTTTTTCTATAATATCTTTTTCATTAGAACTTATATATAAACGAGTATTAATATGTTTAGCTAAATTATTAGTTAAAACACCGTCACCTAATAACACACCTAATACATAAGGGTGTATAACAAAACTTTTAGTAAAACCCGGAGATACACACAAGGGTATAGCATACTTATAACCAACTTTACCTACAATACAATCTTTTAATTCATCATAAAGTTCTTTAGTTGTTTTAGTATAACTATATCTAGTATAATCTCCATTAGACTCATGATACTTTTGAATAAGTCTTTTACTACGAACTTGCCATAAGTGATTCTCATCACAAATAATAGATCTACCATCTTTAAAAGTAATTTTATAAAGAGGTCTACCCGAATGATGATAAACAGCAGATACAGGGTAAAATCCACCTGTAGGAACTGCTACTTTATCACCTACTTTTATATCTCCTATGCTGTGCCAACCATTAATGGTTAATACCTTAGTATCATCAAGAAGAGCTTTACCAGTACCAGCATAACCACTAAGAGTAAAACTTATAGATTGTGATTGCCACCATTGCCAAATAGCATTAATAGCATCTTCTTGTTGTTCTTTAAAATAAGAAACGTTAATACGTTTGGCAGACCTAAGTAGCGCATCTTTATTAAAATCAGAACTCATCTACAACAACAAATCTTTCAGATTTAAGACGATAATCAGGTTCACCATCAGGTTCATTAGGACAACAAGCATGTAAATCCATAGTAGAACAATCAGGATGTTTATCATTATAACCTCTAAAATTCACATCTATAAGATAAGAACCTTTTTCAGTTACATAAACTATACCAGATACAGTATCTCCTACAGCTTTAATTTTTATTTTAGGTTTATCTGTAGTATCCATAATTTAAAAGGGTTTTAAAATGTATTTACAAGCAACATCAATAGTATTGTAATAACGAACAAGCGGGTGGACAGGTTCAGTAGTTGTATACACATCAGCAACCATTTGTCTTCCGTTAATACTTTTGATAACAGCTCCTCCGTTAGGGAATATAGAAATTGTGACATCATAAACAATATCGAGAAACTCCAGAACCATTCCCAATTGCATACGCCAAGATAACGTAGTAGCAAACTCAATAAAATTACCACTACCATTAGTGACTTGAAGAAGATAACGTTGAAAAGCAATACTAATATCTTCATAAGGTTTAAGTAGGTTCAACAAAGACGTCTCCATCAGCTGTAAATTCTATATCGTTATTACTACAATACTCAGCAACATCTTCTTCACTAATCTCATAAAACCATTTATAACCTTGATGTTCAAACTTACCACAAAGAGCTTTATACCAAGTAAGAAATATATCTTTAAGCTTAGTAAAATCCTCAGCATACATCCAGCTACTATCTTCAAATTCAACAGTAACTGTATTACAATGATTATATATTCTATCAAATTTATAGAAATTAATAGAATAAATACAATCTTCACAAGACTTAATAAAGTCTTTATCTAGCTTAGCAATACTTTCTTTGATATAAAAAATATCAATAGCTTTATTCCACGTAATACGACCCGTAAAACAAAGACCATCTCCTTGACAATTACCAAGACTATAATAAACCTCAGATTCTTCAACACCTAAAACATCAAGAGTATGCTTAACAGAATCAGTAAAATCTTGAGCATTACGTGTAATACTAAGAATATTACTTTTAGCAGCTTCTTTAGCACTATCACTAAGTTCAGCATACCTATAAACAGGCACTTCAATTTTAACTATCCTCATTTTGGCTCATTTTAGACCCATAGAGACACTTTGTATTAAAGTGAACCAATTGGTTTATTTCAATACAAAAATGCCTCTACGAGCTTGTATTAAAGCGTAGGCAGCTTCTTAATGGTTAATTCACTCCGGCGTTCCTCGGTAATATCCCGATGCTTAAAGATGTAGTGATTAACAGATTCTTGTTTAATGTTATCAAGAAGAAAGTAAGTAAACTTTTTACCATTGAGAACAGTAGTAGTAAGTTTACCAAAGATCGGAAGACCTTCTCTAAATGGAACAAAATTCTTGAGATCAGCCTTAGCTTGATTCATTTCACGAATTGTACCCGGAATCCAATACTCATTATCGAAACCACTAAATTGATGTTTCGGAATGTTTGTAATAGGAACAGAGATAGGAACAACGAGTTTAACTTCATTGTTTGCTTCATCTTCTTCACGAACAGCAAGCCACTGATAATGATCTTGACCTTCAAGTTTACTATAAGTAGCTTTCCATTTACTCTTATGCAAACGATAAAAAGCATTACCGTTAGAACTAGCTTCAGATTTTGTTTTACCTTTAGCTTCAACAGTCTTTGCTTCACCGCTTGCAATGAGATTCTTTAACGCATCGAAATTCATAACATTAAATAAATCATATTTGTCTTTTTCACCAAGAGTTACATCGTTACGACTAACAAGAAGTTCTTCTTTTTCATCATCAATACGAGTAACTAAGAACTTAGAACCGGATTTCTTTTCTTTAACTTTAACAAGTCTTTTGGTAGAATCATACAAACTGTAACGATCAACAACTTCAAGACTTGTAATAGTAACAATATCACCACTTTTAAGCATAGAATAAACCGGAGATACTTCGCCGTATAGAGGATTACGACCTTCTTTAGTACGAATAAATTCACCAATATAAGATTCTTCTGCACCTTTAGCAAATGTAAGCATAGGAGTAAAAATCTTCTTATAATTCTGATGATTAATGGAAATAGGATTCCCATCAACAATTGCAATCAACTTGATTACAGATTCGCCATAAGTACGAATAGCATCTTCACGAGTCATAGTTTGCTTAGCAAGCTTAATGACTTTACCGTCTTCGAAATAAAACGAAATAATCGCTTCATCGCCATTCATACGACTAACATAACCAAGATGATCATTGACCAACAAATACATTCCTTGCTTTAAATCAGCAGAGATAAGAGAATAAGTAAGATTTGCTTTCATATTTAAATTTCAATTTTCGTAATCGTAAAAATACCTTTAACACTTTTAGTAATAGCCTTTTTACAATAATCCAACAATTCATTATCTAATGGCTTAGTAAAGTCATATAGTTTAAACTGTTTAGGAAGTGTAACAAGTCTATTATAATTTTCATAACCATCTGTATAATAACAAACAACAGAAATTCGATTCTTAACCGACCATAACTGATTATTATACAGAGTGACAGTTTTGCTACCAATATTAACTTGAGAAGTATCAGCACTCTTATCAATAGATACAATAGTACCATAGATTCCCCTAGAGGTAACAACTCTATCACCAACAACAAAGTCTATTTCAGTCATAATATATACTTTAGTATTAGCATCACTCCACGTAGCATTTCCAGACCCCAGTAGGGAGATAGGACTGGAACGGGGCAGAGCTTAGAGCATACCTTTAAAATCAATAGTAACTACTTTATCATCTTTAACAGAATGAAGAATACAATAATCAAGTTCATTAATTGTACAACCAAAAGCATCTGCAACAGCTTTAGGTAGTGTTTCAATTGCGGCTTCCCATCCACCTTCAACAATTGAAAAGATACCACCTTTATCGCCACGAGATAATGCAAATACACCTTGTCCTTTAAATCTCTCAATATGACCTTTATTAAGCATAACTGTATAACCACAATTTAAGCAGCTATTAACTGTACTTTTAATATTGGTACTAAATTTATGTTCACCACAGCAAGGACAATTATTAGTAATACAATTCTCACGTTCTCTAGTAACAATAAGATTATTCTGAATAACTTCAAAAGCTTTTTCTATATCCATTCTGTATAACAATCACAAGGTTTACGACGAGTATATTTATTAGGAGTATTCCATTCTACAGAATCATATTGAATATAATCAGTATCAGGATACATCTTTTCAATAGCAGCTCTCGTCGAAATATCAGTTCCATAAATACGAACATATTTATTTCTAAGTTTCGTAGAACATGGAAATGTAAAATAGAAATTACCTTTATCACTTTCATGAATTTTAGAAACTTCTTTATGTGCATCTTCAAATCCACATATATTTGCAATATCAAGTTCGAGTTTTTGCCAATGCTCTTTCTTATCATCAAATATTTCTTGAAATGTACGAGAATTATTATTTGAATTAAGAACTTCATCAACATCTTTAACTTTAAGTCGTAAATCAGCAATCTTAGCTTTATCTCTGAATACTTTAGCATCTTTAATTGCTTTCTCAACTTTAGTAATAAAATGCTGTGATTTAACATTAGTAAAACCTTTATTAAATATTGCAGGATTGAAATAAATACAAACTAGACAACGAGGGTCATTACCCCTACGCTGCCTAGATTCGCAATTACTGCATTCACCACTCATTATCTCACACCATTACATTGAGCAGTTCGGAATGTAATAGCACCGTCAATTGCAATTGTTTTAATTGTAATCGAAGGCATATCACAAAACAAACTATCAACAACAGTATTCAATATCTTACGAAAGCCATCCCACGGACGAACAGAACGATGAATAGTTTCCCAGCAATAACTGTAAAACATTTCACGCTCCAAACAATCAGCAAGATGTCTATGATCTTTACCGCCTTTATCTAAGTGATAATTAATAGCCTTATCAATATCACTTTGTTGAATAACAAATGTCTTTAGATTTTCCTTTTTCGCCATATAATAAGAAAGATTAATAAATAGATTAATAACTACGTTTGAAACTCAAACATTATAAAGCCTACAAAGATAAGCATTAATTTTGACTTAACCTAATAATCAAACACTTATCTCGGTGATAATGCAGTTACAAATGCGTCTTGTAATAGACCTACAACTGAACAAAATGATTCAAGTGCGAATGCAATTAATACGATTCCACCTAAAATAAATAGTGATAACACTAATACTATCATCATTTGAACATACCAAACCATTTCCATTCGGTGATAATACATATAGCCTATTGAATCCACTAAAAACATAACTAATACAATTAGTAATGCTATTGTAAACCATAAAATAATAAAATGTACAATCATTGATTCTCTTGTCTTTTTCTAATTACATTGTTAATAACTCTGAAGATCTTCTTTTCAGCGTTCTTTCTATTTAACGCCCACATGTAAACGCATTTGTCCTCGTAAATGATGCTACGTGTCTTTTTAGTACAACTACCTTTAGATGTCCATAATAATTGCACTTTAACTGTTACTTTTGCGGGTTTTAATTCTCCCGTTTCTGTGTTAAATTGCCATAATGTTGAACCCGGTCTATATTTTATTGAACCTATGTGCTTGTACTCTTGTTGCACTTGCTTTACAAACTCGGTCTTGTCCTTATCTGGAAGCAAGCTAGGTTTAAATATCTCACTGTTCATACACTTGATAAATGTATTCTATTTTAAATACTACGGCTTTTCCATCTTTACGTCCACCCGGCAAACATCGACATCCTTGACAGTCTTGTAATAACTTTAAATCACATTGTATTGCTGCACATTGAAATGCTCGTAAAGATGATTCTTCTGCGTATACTAATGCTTCAAACTTTTTTGTTGTACCTTTTCTTACAAGTGGTACTATGTGTGGTTGATTATCAACTGGCACATACGTGTAGTTTGTTGCATCTACTTTGAATTGAGATAAAAACTCTTTAGAATATTCCATATACTCATACTGTTACGAGCAACGCTGTACCTTGCGGTAGATACAACATCGGTGTCACGTGTAATGGCGTAAATTTCATCTTAGCTGATGATAATATCTTTTTAGCTGTATTAAATGCTGCGGCATCTTTAAATACAACTACTGCGTTATTAGCATCATTACTACGAATACTAATAACATCTTTAATGGTTGCTTTGTTCACTTGTGATACTTGTACTTCCATAATTACAATTTATTTAATTAATAACTGTTTATATCCTTTTATTCTCATTCTTCTAAACGCACGTTCGGATACAGTTAAACCTACGTTAGATAAGCTCAGTCTTGCTAATTTTAGTGACTCTTTATCTTTGAATTTTATTTCTACCTCATTGAGATCTTTTTCTTTCACAGATATAACAGCAATTACTGATGTTGTACATGATTTTGATTTTATTTGTATATACATCTTTTAAGGCATTATTGCGATTACTTGTGTTTGTTTAAACTCTAATGTTAATGAAGTCACAAATTCATAGTTTACATCTGCTCCTTCTAATTCATATTCCGCATCATTCTTTGCGTTTAACGATGCGAATGTAACTCTTGTTTTATCAAAGTATGTTTCTATTTTGTCTACTTTTGCTAAGCATACACATTCCTTTGATTCAATATCTGATTTTGCACTTGATGCTACTATTACAAACATAAAATTTTGCGTTTACTTTTATTTATAACCGATTTTACCATACCGGAAGTCAGACTTGAAAATGCCATTTAAAACGTTTGAATTTGCTTTCTGTGACCTTAATTATATGGAGACAACCGAGAGGTCATCTCCATTAAATAAAGGCTCATTCTCAATATATGGCGGTCAAATCTTTACTATCAGTATTACTAAGAGTATTGCTATTATTGCTAATAACCATATTCTTGTTGCTGCTGAATATCTCTTTTCAGCTTCTAAGTACACTTGAAGTTCCTCATCATCCACATAGTCAAATAAGTATTTGAAATGTGTTGCTAAGTAAAATACAAATGGTACTAAGAAAAACACTAAACAATACAATACTTCTTCTATCGTATCATGTGTCTTGATATATCTTTTAATTTCTTTGGTTGTGAGAAGTTTCTTTCTCATAGTGGTAATACAATTTAATATTATTCTATATGTATTGCTCTTTCACAATAACTTTCTGTTGGTTCAACATTATACGGATCATATCCCCATATTTCTTGCATACGATTCGTATATTCTTCATAATCTTCTATACAATCATCCTCTTCATCAAAATAATGAAATTGAACATGAGATTCCTCATTAATTTTTATAGGCTTCTTCTCATATTTCTTTTTACGTTCTTCTGATTCGAGATTGTATATATACAAACGGAATAATAGAAATAATATTAATACTACAGCTAAAAATCCTATAAATGTCATAATTATTAAATATTAATATTAATACTACTTACGATGTTTCTCTCGATACTCCAATATTAATGGAGGTACAATTGCTAAAAATATGAATACTAATGCTCCTACTATTTCTTCTGTTGTAAAATAATCTTCCATTTCTAAAGTTATTACTATAGGGATGCTAAATGCTGCTCCTTCCAGTCCTTGTTCCCTATTGGGGATTGGAAAGCTCTACCGATTGTTAAAAGTCTTTACGAATACTTTCTTTGATTCTCTTGATATTACAAGTTTATGTACAAGAGGATATTCTTTTACACTTACCTTTGCAAATCTACAAAATTCTTTGATTTTATTTCTTACTTTATCTGATGTTGCTTTTATTTCTATTGTTTCATCTGATACTACACATTCGGTATCTTTGTGACACAATATTTCCATTGTCACATTATACCTTACGCATACTATAGTTAATCTTATAACCATTATTGATAATATTAAGATCAATATTCATCATCATTCAGTCTCTCTAAAAGCTCCTTTGTTGTTATATTAGATTCTTTTATAGATACTTCTTGTAATTCTCTTGGATCTACTATTAATTCTTTTTCATCTACGAACTCTGTTACAGGTATATTGTTTCTTCTAAGAAACTCTTGTACTCCGTGTCTTGTTCGTGACGATGTTAATTTAAGAACTAATTGATAATCTACCCATGATATTGATGCTGTTACTGGAACTAACCATTCTGCTTCAATATCAGTTACAACTATTCTTAGAGTTCTCGATATCATGTTTCCATTGTTCTAATTGGTTTTTATACTCTAAGTGATTTATCTCATACGCTTTGTTTCCACTGTCCATTGCAACTGCAATTAAATTCTTATTTAATGTTACAATTGATTGGTCAATTTCTGCTGAATACGAGATAAAATGCTTTGCTTCTCTATGTACTAAGAATAATATTGAATCACTTAAATTATTTGCAATAGCTTTTGCTGCTTTCTGTTTAGTGAATATTAATTCGTTTCCATATACTACGAATACATCATAAGTTACTGCTATGACTTCATCTGTTACTCGATCTTTAATATATACTACCATACACTTAATGTTTTAAATAAAACTAATACTACCAATTCAATGAGAGATAGTATTAGTTGTGAAATTTCATTATTAACATAAAAATATTTGGGGTTAATCCAAATTCTACTGATATTAATTCAAAGAGTTTTGATATTCGAAATGCTAATGCAAATTATTTTGAATATGCTTAGAATTTATTGTGAATATTTCTGCGAATATTTCTAAAGCATTTAATAGCACATTGAATACTGCATACTCTATACTCCATACTCTTAATTGTATTCAAATTGCTCTATTCTGTATTTAATATACTGAATATAACATTGATACAATTGCAAATATTAAGAGTTTTGCGAATACTCATTTTGATTCTAATTCAAATAATTCTGATACTCGGATTCGAGGTTTTGAAACTATTTGAATTAATTCTGAATCTAATGCTAATGCTTTGAGTCTTTTAACTGCATATACTCCAATGCTTACTCTAAATTCTTTAAAGATTCAGATTCGCATTTTAGAGTATTATGCAATTACTTCTAGTACTTCGTATATAAATTCTAGGCTTTTAATTGCATCTTTTCTGATTCTAATTCAAAATTCTTTGCATATTGCATTGCTTTGAATTTAGCATTTTGCATTTAATTTGCAAATAGTGCTAATACTTCGTAGATTTTAATTGCATACATTCTAATGCTAATTCAAAACTTTTTATTGCTTTTGATTCACGGTTTGCAACACTTTGATTTTAATTTGCAATTACTAATATAGCTTCGCAGATTCTATTTATGCAAATTTAGATTCTAATTCAAAACTTTTTGCAGCTTTAGATTGTAGGCGTGAAATACTTTGAATTTAATTTGCAATTACTACTGATATTCTGCATATAAATTTAAAGTATTCATGTGCATCTTTTTTACTGTTAATTCTAAACTTTTTACGGTTTTCGGTTCTCTGCATGAAACACTCTGAATTTAATTTGCAATTACTATTATAGCTTTGCAGATTTTATTTCCGCAAATTCAGATTCTAATTCAAAACTTTCTACGACTTTCATTGCTCTGTGTTTAACACTTTGATTTTAATTTGCAATACTTAGAAGTCACATCGCGATTTTTGAAGACGTTTTGAAGACGCTGTTACGAATGGTTGTGGAGATGCTACAAATCTCATTTTTACTCCTCATCCTCACTCTCAACCTCAAATCCAAACTGTCTACATTTCTCCCGTATCCACTCACTAATATTCGGTTCACCTTCCGCCCATTTCGCAGCTTTCTCTTGCAATTCAGCAAATAAATTCTGTCCTAATGCTTCAACTTCTTTAATATATTCCGGGTACATATACTTATCTAATTTGTCTAATACATCATATACCTTCTGATATTTCTTAGACAATTTCGATTGATCTTTCAAATACCTGTAAATATATAGAAGTTTCGCAAAGTCTTCAAGTTTGAACAACGTCGATACTTCGTAAGCCACTTCTAGCGTCTCAACTGTCGGCATTGTTTCACGTGAAACATCAAGATGTTCTTCTGTTAATGCTAAGGCTTCAAGCTGTTTACAGCGTTTAAATTCAAGTATTTCTTTAGTAATATTATCAATGCTTCGAGCATATTCAGATTTACTTAAATCATCTTGCATATCAGCAAGCTTAGCATTAATTATCTCAACATTATGCTTAAATTCTCTAATAGCATTATGAGCTAACTCGATGTCATTACTGCGTTTAATAATAGCATCATAGAAATTATCTTTAATAACCGGAGAACGATATGTACCTTTTGTACTTAGAGTAAGTGCAAATATATCCGGAAGTGTGACAATCTCCTTATAGTCTTCTCTATCTTTAAGAACGTAATCAAAAAGATTAGCTTCAAGATATTGTGTTAAAAATTTACAACTCTGTGCATTTGAATTAAAGAATCTTATATTCACTTCATCAGTATTGATGTAAAGTAAATCATAAGAAATATCAATAGTTTGACCTTTATAAATAACGTGTAATTTCATGATCATTAGTCGGATTAATTAAGTAACAAAAAGAAGAGGCAGCACTGAGAGTATACTCAGCACCACCTCACGGAATTTACGCAACTTCTTCTGCTTGTTCAGTAGCAACAGCTTCAACCGCTTTAGGCTTAGCAACAGCTTCACGTTGCTTACGAGCTGTCTCGATGTTCTTGATGAAGCCGGAAACAATATCCGCACCAACACCAAGTTTACCGAATACACCGATAAGACCTAAGCTACCAACATTGTCAGCACCTGCAAAGCTGTTGAATGTCTTTGCATGATACGTCCATTCCTTGGTATCAGGGTCGATATAACCGGTCTCACCTGCAATATTCTCATCAATGCTGAAGTTCACAACATTACCTGCGAATATAATCGCATTAAGACCGTATTTGTCATACTGATCATTAGTGATGTAAACATCAACAAGTGGAGCACCATTCAGAGGATCAACACGAACAATCCGACAATCATGCCGAAATTTACCTTCTTCAAAGTCGTCTTTGTTGATTTCTTTAATAGAGATAATTTCACCGATAACTGAACGTCTCGCTGGATTCTTTAATTCATCTGCCATAACTTTAGAATTTAAAAGGTTAATAATAGGTATATCAATTATAATAGCAATTATTCAATATTACTATTAGTTTCTTCAATAAGCCATGTAAATAAAGATTTGATTTCTTTATCTATAAGATCGTAAATTTCGTTTGTATCTGAAATCATAGTATTATTATCAATATTATCAATAACAGATTTAATAGCTTCAATTTTAGCATCACATATCATTTGTTTTGCAATATTATTTTTGAGAACATAGCTCATAATAATGAAATTCAAATTTTCATTCATAATCTCAATATTTAAATGTTAAACAATACAAGACGATCACCACGACCGCCAATTACAATAAGGGGTTTAGTCGTGTTGATTAGACGGAGTTTGTAGGGTCTAAAAAAAATAAGAGTAGCACTAATAGCACTACTCTTAACACATTAAGATTCTAATTCATCTAATAATGCCTCAGTAAAAGGATTAATCTCGATAGAATCTTCACCATTAACTTCATAGTAATCACTCATAGCTTAATTGAATTTATCAGGTTTAATAATAGATAGCACAACAACTGCAATAATTGCACCAATAATGCAACCAATAAATACATCACCATCAATAACTGATGCAAACCAATCAGCTAAACTCTCAGCAGCTGATAATAAGAAGAGCACCACCAATATGATGATGCACTTCAATAACGTCTTTAATACTCTCATTTGTTTAACTCTTTTAATTCATTATACATATCCTTAATACCATGCTTAGCACAAGCAATCAACAAGTTAATATCATTAGTCTTAACAACATCAACCACTTGCTTGTGTGTAGTCGTGTGAAACTTCACCTCTTCATTGATGTCCTCATCATCAATATACTGAGTAACATCAGCTATGCAATCTTTATAGACTACATCAATAATCTTACCAACAAGACCATCAATCTTATCAAAGATCTTCTTACCAATGAACAAGCGTTCAATAGTATTACCTTCTAGATCATTGCAATCAATTAGATAACGATCTTGATAATCTTCAGTGTCTTTAAGAACAGCAATTGCATTCAATACGATTGCATTCATCTTCTTAACTTCAGGAGCATTAATCATTGTATTCATAAGATAGATACGATTCACCTTAGCATCGTGAGGTTCAAAATTAATATTTATTTTAATTAAATCCATGCTATCAAGCGAAGATAGTCGTGAGGTAATAGAAATTGTAACTGCAACATCTCTATGGAAAATTGCAGTTCCAATTCGGAAAATCATTCCTCATGAATCATCGACGGGGGCATTCCCCCAAGCATTACAAGGGGGTGCTGTCGTATAAGGAGGTCCCCGCACACAGACTTTCACGCCCGACCTAAAGTTCAGCAACACCGTCTTCAAAACTATTGAAATAGCCATCATTAAAAGCCTTAGAATTATCAAAATCAAAACCAACAGAAACACCATAAGATTCAAAGCTATAAATAGTGCCACTAGAAGTCCAAGAATAACCGATAGAAATATAAATAGAAAGTGCCTTAGAATTTGCAATAGAAAACTGATAAAGATAAGCTTGTGCAATAAGAGCCATAGAAAAGATAGAAAGTTCTGCCCCGCTTATATTCAAAATTCCTTGAGTAATTGCAATATCAAAAGAATTAGAATAAGCACTTAAATTACTCTGTGTACAAATTCGAGTATTAGAATTTGCAATGTAAATCGAATAAGAAGTCTTGCTAATATTCAAAGTAATTTGAGTAATACTAAAAGCATACTAAATACAATCTGCATTAGCTTTAAAATTAATTAGAGTAACATTAAGACAATCAGCATAAGCATTATCAAAATTCAGTGTATAATTTGCCAAAAATGTAAGCCGAAATGTGGTAACGTTGATTCTATTACAGATAATATTACAAGTAATATCAGAGTTACTCTAAGTAGTAATAGTATTAATACTACCGGTATTTATAATAACTTTGATGAGCCTTGTAATCCCCAGTAGGGAAATAGGTGTGGAAGGGAGCAACGCCTTGCTATTACTCATGGTTATTCTAGTATTACTAAAGATACTTCTACCACTGCAAAACTTATGAATCTTACTCATGCTTATTCAAAATATATTGAAGATGCTTATACCAACTCTGATAATACGGGTGATGATGCGGATGTTCCGCGCGTGACCAGTCCTTCTTCCCTACTGGGGTCTGCTGATCGTTACAAAGCTCCGAGAGTTGGTAGTTGCAAAGCTATTCAAGATACTATTGTTACTCTAAGTATTACAGATGCTTTTCGTAGCTTTGTTACATTTTGCATTGAGCGGGGTGGAACTCTTATATATACTCTAAGTTTACTTAATGTTACTCTAAGTATTACTAAAGATACTTAAAGGAACTTAGAAGGGCATATACTTACTAAAGGTAATACTATTATATTTAAAGCTACTTTAAGTAGCTTCGGGGTGCTTTGTAAAGGAGAGAAGAGGGAGGAAAAGAGAGGGAGAGAAAAGGGGAGAAAAGAGGGGGACTATAGGGGGTAATAAGAGGGGATATGAGTAGGTGAGTATTGGAGGGTGATAAGAGGTTTATTTGAATATAATTAAAATACATATTACGGACGGACGAATTTGAAGTAGTAATACTGTCATTGATATTACCTTTGGTAATCTTTATATATATCCTTATATATATCGCAAAGCTCTGCATAGCGCACACGTGCGTGCGTGTATATAGACAAAGGTATGAACGTGGTAGTACTGCAAATGCTTTTGCGTATTGATTCGAAGCATTCAGAAGAACAAGGCACTGCGTGCGTGACTGCAAATCCGGGTGAAGATGCTAGTACTATTGAGATTTCTATTGAATACTGCCTTTGAAACAGAAAAATATAAGGTTTAGAAAAAGATATTTGAGCAATCCCTTGTAATATCCAATTTATTCATATTTTTGTGAGTGGATTTTTACTCATATTGAGGTCGGGAGTACTGATTACTGCTGTAACTGAAGACATCGCTGCTATTGTTGGTACTCCCGCTTTTATTAATGGTAATTCTGTTACTCTCATTTTATACTTTGTTTCACATTGAGGACGTGTTGGATAAAGATTTTCCGTTTCTGTCATTTGCCCTTTTGAAGACCGTCCTCCTTTTAAACCTACTACTATGTACACTGTTACAGTTAGTGCTACGTTAATGTTGTATAATATTACCTTTTATACTGACGCAGGTCTTTGTAGAGGTTATGAGATTGTGCCTATTAACATTGATTATCTTATAAAGTAAATTATTTAAACTATGGATTCAATTCAAACTAAAATCGAAGCTATTAAAGCTGATAAGAATAATCTTAAAACAGCTTGTGTTGCGCCGGGTTCTCTTTGTAATATTAAGGTTAGCGAAGGTCGAGTTATTATTGCAAATCAATATAAGATGTCTCCGCTTGAAGTAACTGATGTTATGAAAGTTGATAGAGAAGTTCCTAAAGCTACTTATTGTATTGCTATTCCTGACAACGTTCTACCGGATATGCTCGGACGTGAAGTTGTTCTTGATATGTCTTATGGTGGCAAAGGTGTACCTCTAAGTCATAAGATTAAAAATCTTGACAAAAAGCTTATTGATGTTCTTGGTGGTGATGATAATTTTAGAGTTGTCGAAAATCGTCCGGGTCTTAAAGATCGTAGTAAGCTTATTGTTGGTGAAGATGGTAAAGTTGAATTTTGGGAATGTAATCTTATTTCTCTTAATCAAATTGGTGGTGTGATTTATTAATCCAATTCTGTTATGGCTAAAGGTGCTAGGTTATTTCCTCTTCAAGTCACGAGACTTTATGAGAGAATGGTTGCAGTTGTAGATCGTAAAAGAAAGGAACCTACTAAGATGTATTATAAGACCAAAAAAGGTCGTCATTTTATTGAACGTTATACTCCCGAACAGATTTGGTGTAGAGACTTTCTTACATTTATTCGTAATAAAGAAGATTTTGAACGTTTTCTAAATGATATTGCAGATAGTCAGTGGATGTCTATTCTTACTGCAATGCAACGTGTGGATAGAGAGATTGAAATACCTTCCTTTGGTAAACATTGGATTCATCCTGAAACTTACGATATTTATGCTGAATGTGGTTTTGATTTTAATAAGATGACTTCTTTACCACATGAATATATGAAAGAACGTCACAAAGCGTTCTATGAACGATTACGAAAGAAGCTATTCCTTAAACTTACTGATAAAGCAGCTTATGACGCAGATTATACCCAGAGACTTGCCGATCTTCTTCGACGAGGAAAAGCATAAATATACTGACGCTCTTGATAGAGAGTATATATCTACTACTACTATTATTGGTAAGTTTGTAGAACAAAAGGATTGGAAAGCTATTGCTGAAGCTTGTGCTAATATTGGTAGTCGTCCTGTTCCTCCTACTCATAGAAATTATAGTAAATATATTCGATATAGAGGTAAGACTGTTAAACAGATTCTTGCTGAATGGAAGATTGAAACTGAAAAGGCTTGTGCTAAGGGAACTGAAAAGCATAATTTCCTAGAACAATGCGTGAAAAGATGTAACAACTACTATTTAAATGCGAATGGTTTTATCGATGGTCGTATTTATACAGTAGATGATATTATAAGAACTCATAGTTATGGCAGACTCGATCTTGATTATTTTCGAGTTGTTGGTATTGCTGATAGGTATCCTCAAATTTACGAGTTTATTAAGGATATGACTTCTATGGGATTTGAGATCTATGCTGAGATTGGTGTTTATCATCCAGAATATTTGATTTCAGGTCTTGTTGATATTTTATTTGTTAAAGGGGATGAGTTCTTTATTCTTGATTGGAAAACTAATAAAGCACCTATTCGATTTGAAGGTGGATATTGGGCTAAGAAAGCAGATGGTACTATTGACTTGGATAAGTACATTGTTACTAATGAAACTATGTTGTTTCCTATAAATCATTTACAGGATTCTACTGGTATTCATTATTCTCTTCAATTAAGTATGTATGATTATCTGATTGAACAATGGGGGTTTAAATGTCTTGGTAATATGCTTTGTCATATTAGGACTATTGAGAATCCTTTGATTCCTGATGATATGCCACATGAAGAGGTTGTTACTTTTGTTGATATTAAATACCTTAAAGCTGAGGTTAAAGCCATTTGTGATTATAGACTTGCTCAATTAAATAAAGAACGTAAAGCTAATACCAATTTGTTTAACTATAATATCAAGTAAACTATGAGTGAATTAACGAATGCTTTAATTACTTATGATGACGTCATAGCTAAGACTAATATTGATGTTCTTCGTAAGATTGCTAAAGTTCATGACTTTGCTATCTTTGATAAAGGTAACTACAATCTGAACATTTGGGGTATTAGATGTAATACTGTTGATACAGGTACATTTAATGATCTTCTTCTTGTATTCTATAAAGTTAATGATGCCAATCCTAAGATGAATGGTAAATGGACTTATGATTGGTTTTCAATAACTACTGATCCTTCTGATTTAAATCTGATTAAACCTATAAATTCTAAAGGTTGTGCTATTTTAAAAGAAGGTCAATTTAGAAATGCCTTTAAAATTGGAAAGCATAAAGGCGATTATCCTGCACTTGTTCAAGTTAAACCTCTTCCACTTTATCGTGATAATAACCGAGATAATAAACTTGATTTATCTGGTCGTATTAGTTACGAGATGGCTGGTATTAATATACATCGTGCTTCTAAGTGGAAAATTATTCGTACTATCGGTCTTTATTCTGCTGGTTGTCAAGTTTTTGAATCTGTTAGAGATTATGAAGATAAATTTATGCCATTGGTAAATAAGGCTAAAGATTTATATGGTAATTCTTTTACTTATACTCTTACTAATATTAAAGAGTTCAAATTATGAAAATAGATTTTAAAGGGGTGTTGATAGCACTCCTTTTTTTAGCTCTATGTTTTACTAATATTATTCAATGTAATGAAGAAGAACGAATACCGACAACCGATATTTCTTATCATACTTTGGATTCTCTTGGTAGGGTTATTTCTGCTTTGGAGAATTACGCTATAAAACAAGAACGTCTTATAGATAGTCTCAAAGCTAATACAAATAAAACTATAATTAAATATGAAACAGATATTAAGAACTTCTCTGATGTTTATGTTGTTTCTGATGATAGCATCGCTCGATATATACGGCAGAGAATTGAAAGTCTTTAAAGATACTGTTATTACATATACTCTTGAAGATAATCGTAAAATTGCAATTCTTCTTAAACAAGGTGAATATGATGCAGCTTTATGTAAATCTTTAAAGAGCATTATTATTAAGCAAGATACTCTTATTGATGGTTTGAAACATATTCTTTATACTCTTACGAATCAAGCGAACGTTTATAAGCAATCTATTGTTGAACTAGAAAAGAGTAATAAAGATATGATTAAAGATCTTAAGAAGTATATGCGTCGTTCTGCTAAATGGGCTAAGATCGGTGGTGTTTCTATTGGTCTTAATGTTATGTTTCTAACTTTATTGATTCTAATATGAAAACAGTTTTTCTTAATCCTTTTCTTCCTACTGATTTAAATGAGAAAGTAACATCTGTCAGTTTTAAGATTGGTTCTTTTGATTATATAGCTAAACACGCTAATGTCAAAACTACTGAAATTGATTTTGATAAACGTATCATACAAATCAATGATGCTTTAGATTCAACTGCATCTCTTAGAGAACTTGTTAGAGCATTCTTTATTATTGTTGCTTATGAGCTTAATTTAAATGCCGAATTTCCAAATAGCAAAAAAGCTCATCTTGATGATATTGCAATGGCTCATTTGAGTTTCTTATTTACTCATTGGTGGGATGATTCTACTTTTGATTGGGAATATAATACTGATTATCCTAAGAGTTTTAAGGTTGGTTCAGTTATCTATAGAGTCTATAATATGATTGAGGTTTCTTATCAATCTACTCAAGGGATACAATATGGAGTTTCTGATCATGTTCTAGGTTTAATTTATATTATTCTTAGAGACAGAAGTAAAGATATTCCTAATTCTATAAGAACTCAAACGTTTTGGCATGAGTATGTTCACTGTTTATTTGTTCAAGCTAATGAAGATTATGCGAATGATATTGAATATGTTGTAGATGCTTATGCTACTCAAATT
>OGRD01000044.1_pt1 | contig 96292 bp, 81 predicted proteins | sample 1553441 | NCBI WGS metagenome assembly OGRD01 (sample SAMEA2580106, study PRJEB22360) | human gut metagenome | biome: human gut; feature: human-associated habitat; material: faeces | place: Denmark | collected 2008/2010
AAATATGTTCGTGGAGAATTTCCGAATCCGCCGCCAATGGCACACCGAGCGAGAAACGGCAGCTCCCGAAACTTGCGTGGCAGCAGGTGCGCGATGACCTGTGCAAGGGGATAATGATACTTCCGTCCAGCCACAGTCTAAAGCAATGGGGGCGGCTTCATGAGAACCATGTTGGGGTGAAAGACCCATGACGCTGCGAGGCTAGGCGGCGGTCTGAAATATTCCCTCGGAGCGTCTACGCTCTGGTTTAGTCGGGGGTGCTGGGCAAATACGACAGGTTTTTACAGGCAAACAGCGGAGAAATCCGCTTTAATATATAAAGTTTCGGCTCTGTGTAATCTACGCGGAGCCGAGATTTTACATAGTGAGGAAGTAAAATGAACAAGAAAAACATAAGGCGGGGACAAATCTACCTCGCAAATTTAGAGCCGATCATAGGAAGCGAACAGGGTGGAATCCGTCCCGTTCTAATCATTCAGAATAACAAGGGCAACAAGCACAGCGGCACGACGATCGCCGCGCCGATTACCACAAAGCGCATTCCAAACAGGCTTCCCGTTCACGTGTATACGTTCGCGGGCAGCTCCGATCTGCCACAGAACTCGAGCGTTATGCTCGAACAAATCCGTGTGCTGGACAAATCGCGGCTGACCGATTATGTCGGCAGGATCAACGATTTCACAATGGACGAGGTCGACCGCGCGCTGAAAATCAGTGTGGGGCTAAATTCAAAATATAATTGAGGTAGATATGAATAACGAAGCAATCACTCGATACAAATTCTATTTATGCAGAAATTTTCTGGACAAGCTGTTGAGCGAAAATCTCATAACCGAGGCGCAGCGCAGGAAAATCGAAAGTGCTGTCATAAAGCGGCTTGCGGAGGTTTGAACCCCTGTCTGGTTTTGTTGGTTTTGATACAAAAAGTTGCGGATATTTCGGTGACATTAGTAATAGATAAACCTGAATTTTTTCGGTATGATGTGTTACGAAAGGAAGTGATGAGATGACGGAAATCACAATAATACCCGCAAAAGAACGGTCGGCGGAAGTCGTCAGAACCGCCGCTTACGCGCGCGTATCAAGCAGCAGCGAGGATCAGCTAAACTCATTTGCGGCACAAATTCGCTATTACACCGAGCTGCTCCAAAACAGCACCGACGCGGTATTCGTCGATATGTACGCAGACGAAGGCATAAGTGGAACGTCAACGGCAAAGCGCACCGAATTCCAACGACTGATGAGCGACTGCCGGAAAGGGAAAATCGATCGGATACTAACAAAATCAATTTCAAGATTCGCCCGAAACACCAAGGATAGCCTCGAGGCTGTGCGCGAGCTGAAAACCCTCGGCGTGTCGGTATATTTTGAAAAGGAAAATATTGATACGGACGAAATAAGCTCGGAAATGATGCTGGCGATATACAGCCAGTTCGCCCAAGAGGAATCTATGTCGATCTCACGGAATGTACGCATGGGCTTTCAAAAGCGCATGGCGGACGGGAGCTATGTCCCGAGCGCGGTACCGTTCGGATATATCCGTGAAAACGGTAAATTTGTAATTGACAAAGAAAAGGCGGAGATTGTCCGCGGTATTTTTTCGGACTATCTGAACGGCGTGAGCGCGGAGCGGCTTGCCAAGAAATATCGGGTAAAGCTTGCTACGGTGAAATATGTTCTTACAAACGAAAAGTATACCGGCGACTCGATTTTTCATAAATGGTATACTACTGACACACTTCCGTTCGACTGCCGTGAAAACAGGGGAGAGCGTGATAAATACTATGTTTCCGAAACACATCCAGCAATTATATCAAGGGAGGTCTTTCAGAGCGTACAGCAACTCATAGAGAGAAAAGGCGCATCGCATATAGGCAAATTCACCGTATCATATCCGCTTCGAAAAAAGATTTACTGTGGAGAATGCGGAACGCTTTATAAAAGAAAGAGCCGCAGCAACAGGGTTTACTGGGTTTGTCGAAAGCATGACGAATCTGCCGATAAATGCTCAGCCAAGCAAATCGCAGAAGAAATAGTCTACATGGCATTTGTCAGAATGTTCAATAAAATTCAAGCGCATCACAAAGCACTCCTCGCGCCAATGCTCCGTCAACTTGAAGCACTCTACGAAAGAGAGAAATCGGGAAACGCACAGCTTGCGGAGCTTCGCAAGGAAATATCCGAGATCAAGCGGCGAGCCTACTTACTGACCATGCTGAACTCGCAAGGAACGCTTGACGCTGCGTATTTCATGGAGCGCACCAAAGAACTCGACCGAAAATTGATGACCGCCCAAAAGCAGCTCCACGCCAACCTTGACGATAAGGACGGCGAAAGGCTTGACAATCTGCGAAAGCTGATCGGAATATTCGATAAAGCCGAACAGATAGACGAATTCGATGAAATCAAATTCGGACAGATCGTTGAAAAGATCACGGTGCTGTCAGAATCGGAAATTCGATTTGAATTGATTGGCAGAATCGGCTTTGTGGAACAGATTATGAGGTAAGAAAATGGTGAAAAATCGAAATATACCATTTGGATATTGCATGGTGAACGGAAAATATGCGTTGAACGTTCCCGAAGCAGAAACAGTACAGGAAATATTTAAAAAATACATAGGCGGCAAGTCGCTAAAAACAATAGCGGCAGAAATGAGGATACCGTATAATACGGGCAAGGCGGTTTGGAATAAAAACATGGTCTGCCGAGTGCTTGAAAACCGAAAATATGTCGGCGAGAACAGTTATCCGCAGATTATAACTTCAGAGGACTTCCGGCTGGCGGCTCTGATAAAGGCAGAACGGAATACATACCGCAAACCCGCTCCGCAGAATGAGCCGCGGCAGCAGGAAATAGTGTTCACAGAATATGAGCCGACTGACGAGATTCAGCGCATGACTAATGAAATCAATCGGTTAATCAATTCGGAAGATACTGATAAGGAAAAGGTTGAAGCACTTATAATAAGATGCGCTCAATTGAAATATGCGACAATAAGCGAGGCGAGAAGATGATGCAAGCATTGGCACAAGGCAAAATGCGGGTAGTCGTAATCCCTGCAAAATCATGCGAGGAAAACAAGCAAGCGGCAAAATGCTTGAGAGTGGCTGCATACTGCCGCGTCAGTACCGACGATGAGGAACAGAAAACAAGTTATGAAGCGCAGATAGGCTATTATACCGAAAAGATAAACAGTAATCCGGAATGGCAGATGGCAGGAATATTCGCAGACGAGGGAATTTCTGGTACGCAAGCTCAAAAGCGTCCCGAATTTTTGAAAATGATACGACTCTGCCGACAGCGAAAAATCGATGTCATTCTCACGAAATCACTCTCACGGTTCGCACGGAATACCGTCGATAGTCTTGGTTACATACGAGAACTGAGAGCTCTTGGAATTGCTGTTATATCCGAAAAAGAAAACATCAACACTCTGACTGCGGAAAGCGAAATGCTGATAACAATTATGTCGTGCTTCGCCCAAGCGGAGTCGGAGTCTATCAGCAAAAACGTATCCTGGGGAGTGCGGCAGAGCTTCAAGAACGGAAATGTGCCGATGCAGTACGCGAGGCTGCTCGGCTACCGAAAAGGTCACGACGGAAACGCGGAAATAATTCCCGAAGAAGCCGAGGTTGTCAAAGAAATATATCGCTGCTACCTTGATGGAATGAGCATGAATCTGATTGCTGACAGGCTGAACGAAAAGGGTTTGACTACAAAAGGTGGCAGTTCGCCATACCGAAAAATGGTAGTTCAGCGGATTTTGACCAATGAGAAATATACGGGAGATGCGCTTCTGCAAAAAACGTATGTGACCGATTGCATTACGAAAAAGATGCGAAAGAACAACGGTGAGCTTCCGATGTACCTTGTGAAGAACCATCACGAGCCGATTATCTCCCGCTCCGATTTTAATCGGGTGCAGGAAGAAATGGCACGGCGCTCGGCGAAGCGGACGATTGCCGACAAACTTACCAAGACCGGACAAGGAAAATACAGTGCCAAATACGCGCTCTCGGAACTGCTCATCTGCGGCGAATGTGGGGAGCATTACCGTCGAGTTACTTGGACGGCGAAGGGCTTCAAGGAAGTCAAGTGGCGGTGTGTGAGTAGGATTCAGTACGGCAAGAAAAAATGTCACAGTTCACCGACTGTAGATGAACAGGCGCTCCACAGAGCGATTGTGAGCGCAATAAACGAGTTTTGCGAGGTCAAGGACGATGTGGCAAAAGCGCTCCGCGAAAGCATAACCGAGGTGCTTGATCCTAATCAAAACGGCAGCATTCAGGCGGCACAGCAGCGGATCGACGAGCTTGCGCGGAATATGGACGAGCTGATAATGCTTGCAACCGTACCCGAAACGGCGGAAAACGCGATGTCGGATATCGCGAAATTCAGCGAAGAGATGAAAATGCTGCGGGAGTTCATCGAAACCGAGAAAGCAAAACAGACGGAGGTGCAGCACGGTTCTAACGAACTGAGCAATGTGCTTCAAAGTCTTGAAAAGGAAGATTTCGCCTTGACCGAATATGACGACATTGTTACGCGGCAGCTTATAGAGCAAATCACGGTTGATACCAAGAACACCATAACGGTGCGGTTCAAAGGTGGGTTTGAGATGAGAGCGAACTTAAATTAGAATTACCGATTGCGTTTGGCATATTGCGATTGTTGAATTGCTGGAAGGCAAAAAACGCATTAAAATTGCATCAAGAATGCATCTTGTCCCGATTTTTATACATTTTGTCAGTTTTCTGTTGATTTTTATTGGATTTAAGGTTATTTTAGAAAAGATAGGCTGACAATGGCGACGCTGATGACTAAGGCTCTTTAGAAAAGATTTGGTGAATATTTTCCTTGGCAGGTCTGAAATGTAAAGTTGCGTATGCAATAAATTGTAAAAACGATTGCCATATAGAGTAAAATTAAACAAACATTAATGGCGGAATTTGTCTAAAAAGGAGATTTTATTGCCATTCACGCAAAAAAAATGCAATATGTGCAAAAGGGACAAAAATTGTATTGAAAAAAACTCAAAAGTATATTATAATAATGGTATATAAATTTGTTTTAACGCTTTTTAATCTAATCTTAGGTACAGGAAAATACAACGAAGGGATGAAATTTATGTCGTGGGTAAATGTCAACGGGCTTGGTTTTAAGTTCAAAGCGCCTAAAGAGTTTCTTGATGCTAATGGATTTACAAGGGCAACACACTATCAAAATCAAGAAGTTATTGAAAAAATATTGAAAAGCGGTACTTTTTCTTCAAATGGTTGTGGTCATCCAAGGGAAAATGTCCCTTATCTCGACCATGCCATAATATATAAAAATCCTAATACCAAAGTATGTTGCCTAGTTTATATTCCCTATAGTGATGCAAATAAAATCAGCGACGAAGTGAATCAATGGGCTGAAAGCAAGGGCTTGAAAGCAAAGATCTATGAACATAGTTGGTACAATGGTAGTACTTGTCTAGTCATTATTTCATTGCCTTCGGTAAAAATTTTATTGAGGTAATTTAACGATAATCTTTGTCTTTCGACTTAGCAATATTATTTTGTTAAGTTATAGAGAGGTCGTTTTATCACAATAAGAATTTTACATAATTGACTTTTGAAATTTGATTTAAAAAAGCTAGGTTTCTTTATGTTCCAATATTGTTTTTGATGTCTACGGAGGATTATATGTCGTTTTCAACCTACTTAACCGAAAAAGTTACTGGTATGGCAAAAGATAAGGTAGATGAGTTTTTTGAAAAAATTAAAGAGAAAGTTGAATATGAAAAATTGGTCAAATCCATAGAAGTTACAATTGAAGAAGAATGCATAAGGATGGATGAAGTTAATTTTAATGGTTATTCGGACAGAATAAAGCAAATAATTCGAAACTATAATTATATAGACAAAATATTGCACTATTGGACGGGTATTGAATTCGATTATCGATGCAGTAAAGAGATGATTGATGCTTTAACTGCAAATATCGCAGGATTCGATAATTTAACTGTACTTAACGCTAAGTCCTTGCTTAATAAAATTAGCCGCCAAATCTGTTACTGGATTGAGAATAAATGTGATGAACAAATCCAGATGCGTCTTTTTATCTCGAAACGTTTTGATGTGTATTTTGAACGAGACTATGAAGATGAACATAATGTAAAAAAACAAATTTCAATCGAAGAAAAAACGATAGATAGCGTTTCTAAATCACTTTATCTGACTGTTGCAAAGTCAACTCTTCTGAATGATTCAGTGTATGACTCTAACCTTTTTGGAACAATAAGTGGCGAAGGCATAGAAGAATGCTCTAACTTATGGGAAATCCGCAATTCTCTCCCCAAAATTCTTTTCCTTTCTGGGACTGGTGGTTCGGGAAAAACAACGCATCTTAGAAAATTTCAATATGATGCATTTAAAGGTCATACTGACGAGAATAACGAAGATTCACTTTTCTTTCCTATATATATTACTTTGTCATATAAGAGCAGCAATGAGACCATAAAAAGCTACATAATTAGTCACTTCCCTGTTCAAAATGAAAACATTGAAGAAAAAAATGATGAAAATAAGTTAATAGCTATTTTTTCTAAAAACGACAGCAGATTTACCTATATCTTTTTGCTAGATGGTTTAAATGAATATCGGGGAAATCTTGAAGACTTGTTTAATGAGATAAAAGCACTTGCTGAATACCCGAAGGTTAAAATTATTATTACCTCTCGATATAATTCTGCTGATGTAATTGTTTCCTTGCACAAATTGTCTGATATTTCCGATGCAGTTGTTAATCATATAAGCAAAGAAAGTGCGTGCAAATATTATGGAATAGATTCATTTCCGACAGAATATCCGGAAAAAACTTTAGAATTGCTTACAACGCCATTTTATATGAAAATTTGTAAGGAGATGAATTTTGATCTTAATGCCAGCGGTTGTATTAATGCAAGCTATTTAATGTATTGCTACCTAGAAAACAATAAGAAAAGATTTGATGAGGATCACATTCACATTATAACTGAATTGTTCCCGAGCTTATGTTATCTGTCTTATCGAAAAGATTCTATTTCTGAAAAAAAGGCTAGGGGCGATGTTTCTTTAACAAGTATATCTCTTAATGAACTTAAACAAACCATCAAATGTTACAACGAAAGGTATGGTAGTGATTTTTCTTATGAAAATGTAAAAAATGCCTTTTTGGATTGCAATTTAATTGTGAGAGATAAAAGCACTCCTTTCGTTAAATTTAGTTTTAAGCATCAAAACATAAGAGATCTTTGTGCGGCACTTCACGTAGCAAATATAGTTTGGGCAATTGTTGATTACCCTGACCATATAAATGAAGACTTCGGTTCGGAAATCGAAATGCACGCTGATTTAAGGGATTTTTCTAATGATGTTGCTGATGCGCTTTTGGTTATTAAAACAGGCTCGAAGAAAGCCTCTTTGTCAGTTGGAGATTCGATTACATTTTTACTGCATGGTAATGAGGACTATTGCCAAAAATTAAAGAACATAAATAATCTTGTTGTTTTGCAAGTGCTGAATAAAATCTCTGTTACTCGTGAGGATAATATATTATTTGCTAGCGAATTTATACGCTGTTATGAAGAGTCTAATAATGTTTGTATAAAAGAATCGCTTGCAAATATGTATATATTCTCATTATGTCAGATGGCTCAACATTATCGCATAATGGAAGACAAAAATATAATGCCGTTGGACAGCTTTGTGAAATGCATGGAATATGCCAAAAAAGCAAAACAAGTGTATGATAACAGTAATGGCGAATTTAATAGTGACGGCTATAACCATGTAGGCAAATGTTTAAACAGCTTTTTAGAGTACGTTTTGAACGATTTGAATGATTTTTCGGTAATTGAAAATGAGCGATACCTTTTGGTTGATGAGGCAATTTCAAATTTGGATTTTGCGCAAAATGTTTTACTGGAATGCAATAACAATTTTAATGATATCGGACTTGCAGTATATCAGGTACTTAATTCTGCATTTCAAGCATACAATTCTTATGCTTTTACAGAAAATCGTAATAAAATTGTTTTGAATATTTTGGGTCTTCATTATGTTTCACGGGCATATTTAGCTAAAGCTTGTCTCAATTATAGCGCAGAGAGCCTAAATCTCATGGCTATGATATTAGAAAATAATTATAATGCTAAATTGCGTCAATTGATCTTGGAAAAATTCGGCATAGAAATCACAGGCCTTGAGGGTTATAATGAGGATAGGCTAATGCTGTCTTATAGATTGTATGATGCTGCTTCTAGATGTCCACATATCGTTCGTAGCTATTCAGCACAAAAGAAAGCTATTATGTTGATTAAGCATCAAGTGGAACTGCAAGATTTTGATGATAAATCGGAAATTGAGAGGGATCTCAATATTTCTAAACGTGCGAATAAACCTTTGATTGAATATTGGTATGGCAGATACTACAGCGACATTCACAGTGACAAGGAAATGGCGCAGAGCTATTTTGAGAGTGAGCTCAACAAGCGGTGTCAAGGAAAAGTCGTAGATTTAAATACCAAACCGAATTCAGCTCTTATGCTGGTTTTGATTGAATGGCTGGTTTACGAGAATATCGATCATATTGATAAGGATATTGATTTCAATTACATTAAAACAGAATTGACTATTGAATCCCTGGATAGTGTCGATATACATAAATTGCGATGCGAAAGTAGACTTCAGCGCGAGATAGCCTATATTATTATGTGCTTGAAGGTTCAGAAAAATGCTGTTCATTCTCAAAAAATTGTGGCTGACCAATTTTGGGTTACTCTTGAAACTGTAGAGGAAAATCTGAATAGATTCTTGAGTAATATAAGAACATTAGTAGGTAATCAGGAGGAAACATTATGAAAAATTGTTTATCAGCGATTGAAGCAATAACTAAACTGCTTTTTTTGCCTAAATCAGTTCCAGAAAGAGCTGATGTCTGCATTGTTCTTGGGAATGACTATCTTGATACAATGGTTGATGTTAAGTCAATTTATGAACATCACGTTTGTGATAAATTTATTTTGACCGGGCATTCGGCAAAGATGGATAAAGAACCCGAATGTGAGCGTTTTTTTAGAAGAGGTATAGAGTTAGGAATTCCATCAGATATAATGTTCCTTGAAAATAAGGCAACAAACAGCTATGAAAACCTCAATTATTCCAAACAAATTATTGAGGAGCAGTTTGGGGGATTTGAACACTGCAAAAAAATACTATTTGTTGCAAAAGCTTTTGTAACAAGGAGAATTGAAATGACAGCAAAAAATCTATATCCGGACTTTGTTGAAACTTACTATATTCCAACTGTTGATGATACTCCGACGGGTAAAAATATAGGACCGGACAATTGGTGGATTAATGAAGCTGCTCGAAAACGTGTTTTAGAAGAGGTTAAACGCATTGCAGAATACACTTTAAAAGGTGATTTAACACTTTAAAAGTGCCTACCCGAAGCTTTACGTAAACTTATATGCGAATAATTTAAGAAAAGAGTTTGAAAACCGTGTATATGTGTTTGGGCGAGTAGTATGAATGCTAGATAGGTAATAAAACGGTTTTCTGCACATTCGTGTTAATTTTTAAATAATATATGAAAAGAGATCTCAAATGTTCAATTAAAGCCAAAAGGTCAAATTAGTACCAATGTATACCTTAAACCCAAGGTCATAACAGTGAAAAGAGGATGGAGAATGATGATTGAACATAATGTACATGATGCTACAGGCCAACTGTCTGGATATCTGTATCAAGTGCTTTCTGCCCTTCTCCTTCTACTTGAGAGCAGAAACCCCGACTCTCAGCTCTGTATTGAGAAATTTGATGATGTTGCTTTTGTGGAAAAAGACAACCCACAAATAATGATTCAGATAAAACACCAACTTCATCGACAAGGAAACCTCAGCGATACTAGTACTGATTATTGGAGAACAATAAAAAGCTGGTGTGATCACATAAAAAACAATGCGAACCTTGAACGTGCAACTAATTTTGTTATTATTACAACAGCCAAAGCGCAAGACAATTCTATTGCATTTTATTTACAAAACATGTTTTCTCGTGATTGGAAAAAAGCACTTGAGATTATGCGTCAAGTAGCGTGTTCAAATGCATCGAAAACCAACAAGAATTACTATGATGCTTTTAAGTCACTAGATGACAAGCAACAAGAATATTTGGTTAAGCATATTTATGTATGTGATTCGAGTCCCAATATAGTTGCGATAAAAGAAAGCATTATGCCGTATGTGCGTGTTATAACACTTCAGCCTTTTGAAGAAAGCGTATACGAAAAAATAGTAGGTTGGTGGATTATTTCTTCAATTCAATGTTTGATTTCCGAAGAACCAGTATTTATCAGCTATCGACAATTGCAGAAAAAGATGAACGATATTGGTGGTGAATATAAGGCAGATTCCCTACCTATTGATGTTGATCCATATTACCAACCGACAGATCATGAATTAGAGCAGTTACCGCCAGAAAATAGAATATTTATTGAACAGTTAGATTTGATAGCCATTTCTAATAGTCGTTTAAAGCGTTGCATTAGGGACTATTATAATGCTTACCGTCAAAGAAGTCAGTGGGTTAGAGAACAATTGTTATTTATCAATGATTTAGAAAAATACGAAAAAAGGCTAGTTGATGAATGGAATAGATTGTTTTTAATAATGAAAGAGAATATGGAAGACTATGGCGATCAACTTACTGAAAATCAAAAGCAAATTGCAGGCAGGAAGCTATTTGGCGAAATTGAGAATTTGTCATTACCAATAAGAAGCAATGTTCCAGATCCTTTTATTATGCGTGGTACATATCATGAACTTGCTAATCGACTTGTTGTTGGATGGCATGTTGATTTTATGGAGCGCTTATGTGAATTACTAAGGGGGTGATGGCATGATACCATGGAGTAAACGTACACCAGAAATAGCTAATTTATTGAATCCATCATTTTGCGCTATACTTTTATATTCAGCTATATTTGAGTATCAAAAGAAAGCAAAAAATAATATGCCATTCTCATTACTTTATTTAGTTATGCCTATCGTATTGCATAAAAACACAAGAAATAGAGTTAATTCAAGAGAAAATATGGTTGTATGGCTACAACGAAATCCGGACGTTTTAATAGGATTTGCTGATCGTGCCAAGAGCCTAATCGGCTTTACGAATGAAGCTATAGAATTTTTATTATTTCAAGGTAACTGCGAAATCATCGATGGAGGACTATCTATAATAAAAACAGTTTCAAAATCAAAGATTGTCCAATACGCCGCTAATGATCAAGAAATTGCAGAATGTATTCAAAAAGCGGAGCATGTTGGACGGTGGTTTTATAATATGCACGCCGTGGAAAATATATATACTGCTTTGGGGGTGAAACCATAATGCAAATCAGTGCGATAGTTCTATATGGTACAAATGGCAAAAGAAGAATTCTGCCATTTAAAATCGGATCAGTAAATATCATTACTGGAAAATCAAAAACGGGAAAATCCGTGATCGGTGACATTATTGATTACTGTTTCGGCGGATCTTCTTGTAATATAGCAGAAGGCTTTGTAAGGGAGCATGTTGCATGGTATGCTCTTCAACTGGTGCATAATGACGAATATCTTCTAATTGCTAGGGAAAATCCACCGCATGGACAAGCCTCTACAAATAGTTGCTGTTACTTAATGGGTGCAAAAAATATTCCCAATGACTTGACGCGTGCTACTCCTATAGATAACAGTGGTTTAGAAAAACTACTTTCATCAAAATTAGGAATATCAGAAAACCTCTTTAATCCTCCCGAAAATCAAAGTCGTCTACCACTTTCTGCAAATATACGTCATAGTCTATATTATTGCTTACAAAATCAAGACGAGATTGCATCACAAAAATTTTTATTTCATAGACAGGCGGAACCTTTTATGGCGCAAGCGATAAAAGACACATTGCCATATTTCTTAGGCATAGTAGGCGAGAATACTTTGGTTCTTGAATCTGAAAGAACGCTGCTTAAGCGAGAAGCTACCATTTTAAGAAAGGGCATTGATGAAGTTGACCAACTAAAGGGGAATGGCTTAGATAGAGCAACGGTTCTTCTTTCTGAAGCAAAAGAAGTCGGCATTCTTCCAGAAGATATCCAAATTGATCTATCAGATTATGAAAGTGTACGAAATGCAATGAGCGTTGCGTGCAATTGGAAACCAAATGACATATCTACAACTGGTATGGATAGAATATCCTTGCTTCAAAGTCAATTATCGCACACTCAAAATGAAATAGATCAAATCGGCATTGATATTCGAAATACCGAGGAATTTCTGGGGCAAGTGAAAGATTATAGTACTGAAGTTGAGCATCAAAAAAGTCGATTAGAATCTATTGGACTATTCGAGCAAATTGATTTTGATCCAAACCATTGTCCGTTATGTTCAAAGACAATAGATTCACCTTTGCCAGGGGCACAGGATATTCGAGATTCAATAACAAGTTTATCATACCGATTAGAATCTGTATCCCATAATCGTCCAGCGCTCAGAAAATATCTAGAACAGCTTAAAAATAAGCGACAAGATTTTATTAATCAATCACAATCTCTCCAAGTAGAAATAAACGCCATATATGATGAAAATAGAGAAGCGCTTCGCCTTAAGGATCTAAATGTGAGACGAGGACGAGTAGTTGGCAGAATCAGTTTATGGCTTGAAAGCGTTGTTATCTCTGATAATATGGCTGATCGTAGGGATAGACTTTCGGAGATCGAGTTTAGAATAAATGAAATCAACAGCATATTAGATATAAACGAGATTGAGGAAAGAAAACAGTCTATAATTAATCGGATTTCCACCCTAATGTATCAATGGGCAAAGAGTCTTGATCTGGAACATAGCGAATTTCCATATCGATTTGACCTAACCAAACTTACTGTAATGGTTGACCGCGATAGACCAGTTCCTCTACAACAACTTGGAAGTGGTTCCAATTGGTTAGGCTGTCACCTTATAACCTTATTTGCTTTGCACACGTTTTTTATACAAAACAAACGACCTGTGCCGGGATTCTTGTTTTTAGATCAGCCATCTCAAGTGTATTTCCCACCAGAAACTAATGATCAAAATGTAGATAGCCAGGAAGTGAGAAAAATCTACGATTTTGTTTTTGAGCGAATCAAGGAACTTGCTCCTAACATGCAGGTAATAATTGTTGATCATGCTGATATAAAAGAAAAGCGTTTTCAAGATTCTGTGGTTGAAAAATGGTGGGACGGTATGAAACTTGTACCAATTGACTGGGCATGATTTCGGTGCGATATACAAAAGTTGAGTTACTAATATACACTGGGGCATTTGATTTGCACCGACTTACACAAGAATCCTCCCTACTTTCCAGTTAGGTACATTGTATCAAATTAGGTTTCTTTTTCAGGTTAGCGTAACCAGTGGTAAATGTTGCAGGCTTGTGCTGTGAATAATCTTTCTCTATGATAAAAAAATCTATTACGTAACGATATCACATTCAAGCACTGCTCAGGCAGTGCTTTTTTGTTGCCCGAAACACTTAACACTGAATTGCGAAGTCGGTGGCAAAGGCTGAGAAGCGCCGCCGGTGGCGGAAGAAGCGAACAGGGTTTGGCGCAGCGGTCGGCTTTTTGCGAGAATACGAACAGAAAAAGACGGGAACCGCAAGAGGAAGCGTGACACGGCTCACGATGCCGTTGGTTCAAGCGGGGCAGGGGAGCCAAGCAAATTTTAAGGCGAACTAAAATCGAGGACAGAGAGTAATGTTTGTTTCACTCTTTTCCTTGGCGTTAGGTCGCCTTAAATCGTTATTTAGGGCTTTTTATCGCTGTTACAATTAAGAGTAGTTTATATTGCAGGGAAGCCTTTTTTTGTTGCCACTAAATCCAAATGAGGTGTGATCTATATGCCCAAAACTGAATTTGACTATTACTACGGTGCGGAATCGGAGCAATTTTCTTTTGTTCGTGTTCCGAGGGTGCTGTTTACCGATAAGGAGCATTTCGATAATTTATCCAATGAAGCAAAGCTTATGTATGGTCTGCTGCTTGAACGAATGAGCCTTAGCAGGAAGAACAACCAGATCGATAAGCACAATAGGGTGTATATCATTTTCCCTGTAGAAGAAATTGAGGAAAGCCTTGATGTAGGACACGAAAAGGCTCTCAATCTTCTCAAAGAGCTTGATGACCAGTCAGGCATCGGGCTTGTTAAAAAGAAACGCCGAGGTTTGGGACTGCCGTCAATTTTGTATGTGAAGAACTTCATTGTTAAAGGTGAGCAGAATACCGATCGTGTTCCGACATCAAGAAGTACGGAAAACGAATTTCGAGAATTCGGAAAAACAGATTTCAAGAAGTCCGAAAATCAGACTTCTGAAAATCCGAAAAACAGACTTCTTGAAGTACGAAAATCGGACTCTAATAATATTGATATAAATAATACTGATATGAGTTATACTTACGATCAATCTATCGCTCGGTCACAGGCAGGCATTCAAAATTTCTCGCCCGGAGCTGACGGATTGATTGACGCGATAGAAAGAAGTACGGTTGAGGAAAAAGTTAAGAAACAGATCGACTATGACTGCCTTATCTCTCACCCCGACAGCTCTGTTGTCCAAATGGCAGAAGAAATTAAAGCTCTCATGGTCGATGTTCTCTGCGGAGAGCGAAGTGTGGTATCGGAGGGAAAACGGGTATCGGAAGAAACGGCAAAGGCAGCATACAGAAAAATCACCTTCGATCACGTTCAGTATGTGATGAAAAGTCTTGTCAGCTATCCCGACAAAATCAGCAGGATAGACCGGTTTCTGACGGTTTCTCTGTTCAACTCGGTTTACACGCTAACAAACTCAACGTTTGCAGGGTTTAAATATGATATGCGTATGAAGATGCTTTAGGCTGAAAAAATTCACAGCACTTGTTGGCGTACTGTGAATATATGCCCCCGATAAATTGGAAGTAGTCAATGCCTTTTAAATAAACGCTCTTTAAAAGCTCTTATTCTATGCCCATAACGACTTGTAAAGATGATACCGCATAAAATCATTCCGATTGCGGCACCTTCGGCCAATGCTGACACTGCATTTAGAGCTGTATCATTACTTAGCTCTGTATGGCTAATCAAACTTGCCACAAACCAAAATACTGCACCTGTCTGTAAAAGTAAGCGTACACGCTTTGTATATTGTTCTGTTCCCATATTCATGTACTCTGCTGCTTTTATTACTGTTTCTTTTGTTTTTTTATCCATATTCTCGCTCTTCCTTTCTCCATCAATGAGTTCTCGAATATCTACCTCATAGAAATCTGCAAGTTCAATGAGAATATCTATATCCGGCATATTGTTTCCGTTTTCCCATCGTGAAACAGTGCGTGAAGAAACACAGAAATGCTCTGCCAGTTGTTCTTGAGTCAACCCTTTGTTCTTGCGAAGATATTTAAGAAATTCACCTATTTTTTGCTGATTCATTAACGTTCCTCCTTTCACAATAATTATAACAGAGCTTCATAATAAATACCATGACAAAAAGCGAGAATTGTTGCAATTTATGGGTAGACATATCATGTCTGCTGGAATTTAATTGGTAAATTCCGATTTGTAGGGCAGGTTAACCACCCTTATAAATCCATTATATCACGCAATACCACTTTTTTTTCAACCACTTTTCCTATCAAATTGCCATTGGGCTGACATCGTAACCGCATAAAAAAGGGCCTTGCGGCTCGGGGGTATATGAAAAAGGGGCAGCCTGGGTGGGTGCTCCTTTTGTGGTAAACTGCTCGATAAACGGGAAGTTGTTATTTATTCATATTGTCAACTAAGCTTGTAGCTTTTACAGTCATCTCCACCCAACCCGGCACAAAACCGTGTTTATTATTCTAACATTCATTATAAATTCTCCAAAGTTTCTATCATTTCCCGCCAATCCCTTACGCTCAAATATTCAAAGTCGGCATTGGCATTATTATTTGTATCGCTATAATAAACAGGAAAAATTCCTGCGTTATTTGCACCGACAACATCATTTGAGTAGCTATCCCCGCAATACCACACCTTGTCAGATGTCAATCCGGATTTCATCAATGCAATTTCAAATAGACGCTTATCGGGTTTTCGTATCATATAATCACAAGAAGATATTATAAATTCAAACCGATTGTTAGGGAGTAATCTGTCAAAACGCTCCTTTATTGCTTCGCCTGACCACGCATTGTTGCTGATTACCGCAGTACGAATACCTGCTTGATTAAGATAATCTATCATTTCATCTGCATAAGGCATAATTGCTCCTTGTGAAGCAGCAGTCCAAAAAATTATTTCGTGATCCAAAGGCGTCAATGAAAATTCTATGCCCAAATGTTCGAATGCAAGGCGGTTTCCGACTCTTGCTGGAATGTCATATCCAAGAGTATTCCTTACACTTTCAATTTCTCCGAATATCTTATTTACTTCACTCTGAATGTCTTCAATCGTGCAATTGTTTGGATTTTTCACTATGTATTTCATAAGTTCGACGTTTCCTCTGTCAGAATTCCAATCAGGCTCGCAAAGCAAAGTATGTCCATAGTCAAAAATAATCATTTCGGGTTTTGTTATTTTCATTTGAAATCACCTCAGTATTATTTGATATAGTATTCCAACAGCTTCTCATCAATAGGAGTAATCGGCTCTTTATCTTTAATATCCTTGTAAAACGCCAACTTCGCCCTCATTTCAAGTTCATTTTTTATGTTCGTTTGTTATTGATAACATGTAAACCATGTGCTTGCACAAAGTGTAAACCATGTTACTCTTGACAGAAAACCGTCCCCTACAGTATTATATATAAATCAGCAAGATAAATTCCGATTTGTAGGGCAGGTTAACCACCATTATAAATCCATTATATCACGCAATACCACTTTTTTTCAACCACTTTTCCTATCAAATTGCCATTGGGCTGACATCATAAACCGCATAAAAAAGGGCCTTGCGGCTCGGGGGTATAGGAAAAGGGGCAACCGTGAGGGGTGCTCCTTTTGTGTGTTAAACTGCTCGATAAATGGGAAGTTAATTAATGGATGCCATTTTATCAGTCGGCCATGATCTCCTAAGAGCCACATAGGAGATTAAAAAGTTTGCAAGCCAGCCAACCGGTACCGCAAGCCAGACAAAGGCAATGCCGAAACGTGGTGCGCAGATTAGGGCAACGGACAGACGAATCGCAAGATTCACTATGTTTGCAATGAGGAACGGACGCATAATTCCGAGACCGCGAAGAACTCCATCGGTTGCCATCTTGATACCCATGAAGATGAAAAAGTAACCAAGCCACCTCATATAATCACCGGACACCTGATAGGCAAACGCCGTTCCGTCTTTTCCTAAAAATAGTGAGGAGATCTGCGTATGCAGCGCTTCAATGGTCACAAACGCAATGACCGCAAAGCACAGATTCAGCACCAGTGCAGCATGGTAGCCTTTTTTGATACGATCAATTTTCTTTGCACCAAGATTCTGGGAAACATATGGCGAAACCGCATTGCCGATGGATACAAAGATCAATGAAAAAACATTTTCCACCCTCATCGTTGCTGCATACCCGGCGAGTGCCTGTGTACCGAAAGGATTTACCACTGCCTGCACGATCATCATACCGATGGACACTGTGGACTGCTGTAAAACCGACGGCACCGCAATGCGAAGCATGGAATACAGCTCCTGCCGATCAAACCTGTTAAAAGGGCTTTTATATTGATTCATCCGTGCAAAGAAAATCAAAAACGAAAACACTGCGGAAATTCCCTGTGCAATCAGGGTTGCAATAGCCGCACCGAACACACCGAGACCTAGCCCGGCTACCATCCAAAGATCCATTAAAATATTCAGGATGGACGAAAAAATCAGCAGTCCCAGCGGAATTTTGGATTCGCCGATTGAGGTGAACATGGTAGAAAGAATGTTATACATAAACAGAAACGGAAAGCCCACAAAATAGACCCGCAGATACAGTACTGCATCATCCAGTATGTCGGCAGGGGTTTGCAGTCCACTCATCATCGAGTTGGCAAAGAAAAAGCCAAAAACACCAAGGACTATACTTAGAAGCAAAAAGCTAATCAAGGAGGTTGACACGATTGTTTTCATTTTGCCATACTTCCTGGCTCCGAAATAACGGCTCACAAGCACACCGGCTCCCAGTGCCACACAAATGAACACATTGGTCAATGCTGCACATGCACCGACAGCTGCAAGTGTGGAAGAACCAACAAACTGGCCGACAATAATAGAGTCGGCCATATTGTATATTTGCTGAAAAAAACTTCCAAGAATCATTGGCATTGCAAAAACCGTCAACGCTTTGAGGGGCTTATCGGTTATCAAATACTCATCTTTCGACATTATCATATTCCTCCATGGTATCTTGTATCATGGTATCCCATTTACTTACCTTCTCAAATTCCGATTTATCGGGCAGACTAACTACCCTATAAACTCATTATACTACGCATTTTCACTTTTTTCAACCACTTCTCCAATCAAATCCCCATCGGCATAGCGTCATCAATATCCGCCTCCCGCTTAGGTTTAGCAACCCAATAAAAACTTGAAGTAGGATTACAACAGTTTTTCTAATTCTATCAGTAACTTTTCTTTCATATCTTCTAATTCTGTCTTTGAAGGGCGGTTATTATCATTGTACATTTTTTCCATAGGATACCACCAAACAGGTCCTTTTCCGTTGTTGCCATAGTTTTCTATATCTCCGCTTTTCCTTGGGAATAGGTGCCAGTGCAGATGTGTATCGCCATTGCCTAACAATTCATAGTTCATTTTTTCTGCTCCAAAAGCGTTTGAAACTGCTTCGGCGACTATGGACATTTCCTCTAAAAACTTAATCTTTTTCGAATGGTTTAATTGAAACAGTTCTGTTTTATGTTCTTTGCAAAGAAATAATGTGTAGCCCTTAAAATGCTGATTATCACCAATAACTACATAACCCGTTTGCAATTCTTTAACGAAGTATGGATTCGTACCATTGTTGATCATTTTAATTCTGTCGCATATAAAGCACATACTCTAAACCTCTCATTTCCTGTTTATCCGGAATAATAACTGCTTGTTCAAGACTATTATAGCATAATCCTTTATGTCAGTCTGCTTTATAATTGAAAAAAATTATAAAATCTTTTCCATATACCCACAGGTAAAAGGGAAAAAATCATATTTTTTGGTTCCTGTATGTGTAAATCCGAATTGCTCATACCAATTTTTTAATTTTTTATTTTCCTCGACTATTCCGATATTGATTTTTACGCAATTTGTTTTTTTGGCAGTATTAAAGGCATGAAATAACAGCTCTTGACCGATTTTTCTGTGTCTGTATGTCGGAAGTACACATAAATTGCTTAACTCACACTCATTATTACTCTGCAATAGCGAGGTGACGCAGAATGTCAGAAAATTCAAATTTGAAGATAGAACTTGAGGGCGAAAAGGAGTTCAAAAAATCCATCAATGTCAAAGCTGTTCGCCAATCTCGGAGGCTTTATGGCAGAGGGGCTTTGCTTTTCATTGCGGCACTTTTGCTATTGTTTTCGTTGTAATGCGGATAAAAAGAGCAGAACAAATCTGATGAAACGAAAGTTTGCCGTAACGGGAATATCTGTTTTTCGGAAGCGGTTACATTTAGTTATTAAAATGTACTGTTTATGGTACAACCGCTGTGGTATGATATATTAATATATAACAAGTGGTATTCAACAAATTCGACAAAATTTTTAGTAATCAGAAAAGATATTTGGCAATTATTTTAAAAATATGTTGAAATCGGTCATCTGATGTGATATGATACTATATATAAATAAGCATACTGATTGATTATTTGGGTAAATAAAAAAACTCACCCGAAGGTGAGTTAATATTCACAACACTTGTGATGTACTAAAAAGTACGATTTGAAATAATTTTTATTTGAACTCGTAGTGTAAATTTATAGGGTAGTAAATCCTATGGCAATATAATAACACATTTATGGAGGAATGTCAATATGTCTTTTAAAGAAAATTCAAAAATTTATTACGGCCTTGATATCGGCACAGATTCGGTAGGCTGGTCGACTACAAACGAAAAGTATGAACTGCTCAGATACAAGAACAATTTAATGTGGGGAGTAAGCCTGTTTGAAGCCGCCTCTCTTGCAGAGGACCGCAGGGATCACAGAACGCAAAGACGAAGATATGACCGCAGACAGCAAAGAGTGGCACTGCTCGGTGAACTGTTTGCAAAAGAGATTCTGAAAACCGATCCGGATTTCTTTTTGAGGTTAAAGGAGAGCTCTCTTTATCCGGAAGACAGAACAAGCAAAAATGTCAATACATACTTTGATGATGCGGATTTTAAAGACAGTGACTATTTCAAAATGTATCCGACCGTTCATCATCTTATAAAAGAGCTTTCTGAAAGCAATAAGCCGCATGATGTAAGGCTCGTTTATCTTGCCTGTGCTTTTATAGTGGCACACAGAGGACATTTCCTTAACGGTGCTGACGAAAACAATGTACAGGCAGTTCTTGATTTTGATTCTTCTTATTGCGAATTTACGGATTGGTTTAAATCGAACGATATAGAGGATAATCCTTTTTCTGAAAGTGTAAAGAACGAGTTTTCTGTTATTATCCGCAAGAAGATAGGCATAACGGCAAAGGAGAGGGAAATCAAGAATCTGCTGTTCGGAACTACAAAGACACCGGATTGCTATAAAGACGAAGAATATCCGATAGATATTGACGTTCTTATAAAGTTTATATCGGGAGGAAAAACAAATCTCGCCAAGCTGTTCAGAAATCCGTCTTATGATGAACTTGATATACAGACTGTAGAGGTCGGAAAAGCAGATTTTGCAGACACTATTGATTTACTTGCTTCTTCTATGGAAGATACCGATGTTCCTCTGCTTTCTGCTGTAAAAGCAATGTATGACTGGTCGTTGCTTATCGATGTATTGAAAGGTCAAAAAACAATTTCCGATGCCAAGGTGTGCGAATACGAACAGCATAAATCGGATCTTAAGGCACTTAAGTACATAGTCCGTAAATATCTCGACAGGGCTCTGTACGATGAAATATTCCGCACAGCCGGTGAAAAGCCGAACTATGTCAGCTACTCATATAATGTAACAGATGTCAAGTTAAAGCAGCTTCCGTCAAACTTTAAAAAGAAAAATTCTGAAGAATTTTGCAAATATATCAAAAGCAAGCTTGAAAAGATAAAACCCGAATCAGACGACGAGGCGGTATATAATGAACTGATTGAAAAGTGCAACAGCAAAACACTTTGTCCAAAGCAGGTTACCGACGAAAACCGTGTTATTCCGTACCAGTTATATTATCATGAGCTGAGCATGATACTTGATAAAGCATCGGCTTATCTTGATTTTCTCAACAAGACGGAGGATGGTATTTCTGTAAAGCAAAAGATTCTTACGCTTATGAAATTCAGAATACCTTATTTTGTGGGACCTTTGGTAAAAAGAAATGAAACCGACAATGTGTGGATAGTACGCAAGGCTGAAGGAAGAATATATCCGTGGAATTTTGAAAACATGGTTGATTTCGATAAATCCGAAGATGGATTTATCAGAAGAATGACCTGTAAATGCACATATCTTGCCGGTGAAGATGTCCTTCCTAAATACTCGTTGCTGTATAGCAAATATACTGTTTTGAATGAGATAAATAATATCAAAGTCAACGGTGAAAAGATTTCACCGGAGTTGAAGCAGGATATATTCAATGAGCTGTTTATGAAAACGTCAAGAGTGACGGTCAAGAAAATCACGGAATTACTTAAGCGAAAAGGTGCATTCAGCGAAGAAAAAGGTGATTCGTTAAGCGGAGTTGATATTAACATAAAGTCTTCGCTTAAGTCATATCTTGATTTCAGAAGGCTGCTCGAGAATGGATTTCTTTCAGAAAACGATGTTGAGAGAATAATTGAGCGTATTACCGTTACTACAGATAAGCCGAGACTTGTTTCATGGCTAAAGGCCGAGTATTCCGATTTACCCGCAGAGGATATCAGATATATAAGTCGTCTTTCGTATAAGGACTATGGCAGATTATCAGCTAAACTGCTTACAGGCTGTTATGAGCTTGATACGAATACCAGTGAGATCGGTGGCAGAAGCATTATAGATTTTATGTGGGCTGAGAACATCAACCTAATGCAGATTCTGTCAGATTCATACGGCTACAAGAGCTTTATAGAAGAAGAAAACAAAAAGTACTATACGATCAATCCTACGGGCAGCATTGCACAGACTCTTCGTGAAATGTATGTATCTCCGTCGGTATCCAGAGCTATTATCAGAACAATGGAGATAGTTAAGGAGCTTCGAAAGATAACAAAGAAGGATCCGGATAAGATTTTCGTAGAGATGGCAAGAGGCGGCAAGCCAGAAGAAAAAGGAAAGCGTACTTCATCAAGAAGAGAACAGATAGAGAAGCTGTATGATTCTGCAAAAGCATTTGTCAGTGATGAAGATATATCGCATCTGAGATCGCAGCTTGGCAGCCTTTCCGATGAACAGCTCAGAAGTGAGAAGTACTATCTTTATTTTATCCAGTTTGGAAAATGTATGTATTCCGGTGAGGCTATAGATTTCAGTCGTCTTGGCGATAATCATTGCTACGATATTGATCATATCTTTCCTCAGAGCAAAATAAATGATGATTCGCTTCATAACAAGGTGCTTGTAAAATCACAGCTTAACGGTGAGAAGTCGGACGATTATCCGATAAAAGCTGAGATAAGAAATAAAATGCATCTGCTTTGGAAAAATCTGTTTTATCGTGATCCTAAAAATCCGACAGACAAGGTAAAATATGAGAGATTGACACGTTCAACGCCGTTTACAGAAGATGAGCTCGCAGGATTTATTGAACGTCAGCTTGTTGAAACAAGACAGTCAACAAAGGCTGTTGCAACGCTGCTTAAAGAAATGTTCCCCGACAGTAAGATTGTTTATGTAAAAGCAGGACAGGTTTCGGAGTTCAGACATGATTTTGATATGCTGAAATGCAGAGAGATAAACGACCTGCATCATGCTAAGGACGCTTATCTGAATATTGTTATCGGTAATGTCCATGATGTCAAGTTTACTTCCAACCCTATGAACTTTGTTAAAAATGCCGACAAGCATTATACGATCAAGGTCAAGGAAACGCTTAAGCATAAGGTTTCAAGAAACGGTGAAACGGCATGGAATCCTGAAACGGATTTTGATACGGTTAAGCGTATGATGAGCAAAAACAGTGTGAGATATGTACGTTATTGCTATAAGAGAAAGGGAGAATTATTTGATCAGCAGCCTAAAAAAGCAGGCAATCCGGATCTTGCGTACCGGAAGAAAAATCTTGACCCTGTGAAATACGGAGGGTATAACAGCAAGAGTATTTCATGCTTTTCTTTAATCAAATGTACAGGAGTCGGAGCGGTTATCATTCCGGTAGAATTATTATGTGAAAAACGTTATTTCTCTGATGACAGTTTCGCAAGCGAATACGCATATTCTGTACTTAAAAACGCATTGCCGGCTAAAAATATTGCAAAAATATCAATCGATGATATATCGTTTCCGCTGAAAAGAAGACCAATAAAAATTAGCACGCTGTTTGAGTTTGACGGTTATCGTGTGAATATACGTTCAAAAGATAGTTATCATTATTTTACTATTTCATCAGCAATGGCTGCAATATATTCAAAGGATACATCTGATTACATTAAAGCTGTATCATCGTATATCGATAAAAGTGATAAAGGCAGTAAATTCAAGCCCGGAGAAGCTTTTGACGTTTTATCAAATCTTAAAGTGTACGATGAGATAGCTAAAAAGTGTATTTCTGAGCCTTTCAGCAAAATAAGCAAGCTTGCGGAAGCCGGAAAAAAGATGGAAGAAGGAAGAGATAAGTTTGCAGAGCTGTCTATTATAGAACAGATGAAAACTTTGCTGTTACTCGTGGATATTTTAAAAACGGGACGAATTAACACGTGTAATCTGAAACCGGTTGGTGGTGTAGAAAGCTATCACACCGAAAGAATGTCTGCTATATTAAAGAATACTAAATATAGTGACATCAGAATCATTGACCAGTCACCGACAGGCTTGTATGAAAAGAAGTCTGACAACTTACTTGAGCTATGAGCTGGAGGACTGTAATTGTGACCGGAAGAGCCAAGCTCGATAAGAAGCTTGGCTTCATGGTCGTGAGAAGTGAAGAAAATATCAAGCGTGTATTATTGGATGAAGTATCGGTGCTTATAATTGAGAATTGTGCGGTATCGATAACCGCAAGTCTTATCAACGAGCTTGCAAATCGCAAGGTGAAATTGATATTTTGTGATGAGAAGCACAATCCATCGTGCGAAATGCTGCCTTTATACGGCTGCCATAACTGTACGGCAAGGGTGCGTGAACAGGTGAAGTGGGACGAAGATGTCAAAGCGTATATATGGACAAGCATAGTCAGCGAAAAAATACGCAATCAGGCTCGTGTTCTTCAGGAATTCGGTCATGAAAAAGAAGCAGGGATGCTTAAGGGATATATAGACGAGATTGAACTCGGCGATGAAACCAACAGGGAGGGTCATGCCGCAAAAGTATATTTCAATGCGCTTTTCGGAAAAGAGTTTTCAAGAAACGCTGATAATGTAATTAATTCCGCACTCAACTACGGATACAGCATAATACTTTCCGCATTCAATCGTGAGATTACATCTAACGGATATATTACACAGCTCGGATTGTTCCACGATAATATGTTCAATAATTTTAATCTTGCCTCTGATCTGATGGAGCCGTTCAGAACACTGATAGATCGTTTTGTCAGAGAAAAGAACTATCGCATTTTTACCTCAGAGCAGAAACGTGAGATCATAGGAATATTGAATGAAAGCGTAATAATCAATAATACTGAGCAGTATGTTACAAATGCCGTTAAAATTTATTGCAGAAGTGTATTTGACGCAATAGAGGAGAACGATGTTTCGCTGATAAGATTTTATCGTGTTCGGAATTTAAAAACGGAGATAAAATGAGTTACAGATATATGAGATTACTTGTACTTTTTGATTTGCCGGTTACGACCACAGAGGAACGCCGGGAATACACAAAATTCAGAAAATATCTGATCAAAAGCGGTTTTATGATGTTTCAGGAATCGGTTTACTGCCGTATGGCATTGAATCGCACAGCGGCAAGACTGATATCCGACGGAATCAAACGTAACAGTCCTCCGGCGGGTATTGTGTCTTTGCTGTGTATAACGGAAAAACAATTTGCGGATATGGAATATATTACAGGCGAATTTGTATCCGATGTTATAGACAGCGACGAAAGGCTGGTGATTTTATGACGTTTGCCTATTCGCAAATTGAATTATATGTTGACTCGGAGGATAAAGTCCTGACGTTGATAATTGAACATCCGGATTTCTTTTACACGGTTCTGAATGATATAAACGATCAGATAGAAGGAGAAACAGGATTTTCTGTTATATCGTGCAACGCAAAACTAATATCATTTGCTAAACAAGCAACGATGATAACGGAATTTGTGCCGTTTGAAATGAACCGTAAGGAGCTCATTTCCAAATTGTATGCGCATTTGAAAAAATGCTCTGTTAACGAAGACATGTTTATCAGAACAAACGAAATGCTGTCTGTGACAGAGAGGTACATTTCTGAGTTGGCACAGTATGCAGAAGGTGAATTTGTTACGGATGAGATATGCGATGTTACGCCTTTGTTAAAAATGTTCGGACTTAAATTTGTGGACAGCTATGATACTTTGGAGGAAAAGCTTTTGGAGTTTTTTCTTGCAATGACCGAGTATGCCGGTAAAACGGTGTTTATATGCGTGAATCTTCGCAGCTGTCTTTCTTTGCAAAAAGCAGAAAAGCTGTTTGAATCTGTTATTGAGCACGGAATACCACTCTTGTGTATCGAATCGTCCGACAAGGGAAAAACGAGATTCGAAAAAAGAGTAGTTATTGATGATGATTTGTGCGTTATATAATTGACTCATAATAGAAAATGTGATATTATAATGATAGTTTCTACCTTGTAGATACACGGCGAGTAGTGTCGCTTTTCCAAATTTGAGGTTTGAGAGTAGTGTAAATTTATAGGGTAGTAAAACCGTATGCCGCAGCGCATCTGGGCAAGGTAAGTTTGAGAGTAGTGTAAATTTATAGGGTAGTAAAACCCATTTTATCTTTATCATTGTCAGCAATAGTTTGAGAGTAGTGTAAATTTATAGGGTAGTAAAACCTTAACTCCTCCTCTCACACGCTTACTCTGGTTTGAGAGTAGTGTAAATTTATAGGGTAGTAAAACTCACAAAGCGGTAATTTTTATCCAGTCGGAGTTTGAGAGTAGTGTAAATTTATAGGGTAGTAAAACTTACAGTCGATTTGTCAGATATAAACACAAGTTTGAGAGTAGTGTAAATTTATAGGGTAGTAAAACTCGTAAGTATCCCCTTGTTCCTCTATCCATGTTTGAGAGTAGTGTAAATTTATAGGGTAGTAAAACGATGTTGATACGCTGTACATAACTTATCAAGTTTGAGAGTAGTGTAAATTTATAGGGTAGTAAAACCTGCGTTCCGCACACTGCGTTTAAACACATGTTTGAGAGTAGTGTAAATTTATAGGGTAGTAAAACACGGTTAACAGATATGTGACAAACTATGAGGTTTGAGAGTAGTGTAAATTTATAGGGTAGTAAAACCGACAAGCACACAAGGCACGGCGTCGAGTGGTTTGAGAGTAGTGTAAATTTATAGGGTAGTAAAACAATTTTCATATCCGTATATGTCTGCGTTAGTTTGAGAGTAGTGTAAATTTATAGGGTAGTAAAACTGTAAGACAAGTTTTGCGGACGTATCAAGGGTTTGAGAGTAGTGTAAATTTATAGGGTAGTAAAACGACAAGTTGTTTTATCTGTGGTATACTAAAGTTTGAGAGTAGTGTAAATTTATAGGGTAGTAAAACTTTGAGTTTGCACGAGCATTAAAAGAGGTCGTTTGAGAGTAGTGTAAATTTATAGGGTAGTAAAACTGGACGTATCTGCGGAGCATCTCGTTGTCGGTTTGAGAGTAGTGTAAATTTATAGGGTAGTAAAACATTAAAACTACCCTTAGCACCCGAGCCACAGTTTGAGAGTAGTGTAAATTTATAGGGTAGTAAAACTACACTTGCCACCCGTGAGAGTAGTAATATGTTTGAGAGTAGTGTAAATTTATAGGGTAGTAAAACAAAGCTTATTACATCGCCGTGTTCACCGCAGTTTGAGAGTAGTGTAAATTTATAGGGTAGTAAAACCTTGTTCCTCTTGTATAAATCAACATACAAAGTTTGAGAGTAGTGTAAATTTATAGGGTAGTAAAACGGTGTTATACTGTACGGAGTGATTGTCTTGGTTTGAGAGTAGTGTAAATTTATAGGGTAGTAAAACCTTGCAGTAAATGACAGCATAACTGATGATGTTTGAGAGTAGTGTAAATTTATAGGGTAGTAAAACGACAGAAGCAGTGGCAACACTTGTAAAGAAGTTTGAGAGTAGTGTAAATTTATAGGGTAGTAAAACGATTGCACTTGTATCCATGGTATCACCTCCGTTTGAGAGTAGTGTAAATTTATAGGGTAGTAAAACACCCTGTCGATTAAATCCGTTGCCGTTAAAGTTTGAGAGTAGTGTAAATTTATAGGGTAGTAAAACATCGAATAAAAAAACAGGGCTGATTTTTTCGTTTGAGAGTAGTGTAAATTTATAGGGTAGTAAAACCATTATTAACGCACTCATTGCAAGCATTAGTTTGAGAGTAGTGTAAATTTATAGGGTAGTAAAACCGGTATCGGTGTAAAAATCGTTTTCAACGGTTTGAGAGTAGTGTAAATTTATAGGGTAGTAAAACACCCTTTAGAAAACCTGTTAAACGTTATACGTTTGAGAGTAGTGTAAATTTATAGGGTAGTAAAACGCTGAATATTGAGAAGCAAACGCTTTAGCAGTTTGAGAGTAGTGTAAATTTATAGGGTAGTAAAACCGGCTAACTGGTCGTGAAACATCACGCCTTGTTTGAGAGTAGTGTAAATTTATAGGGTAGTAAAACCAAGGCTTATCACATCGCCGTGTTCGCCGCAGTTTGAGAGTAGTGTAAATTTATAGGGTAGTAAAACTTGATTATTTCAACAGCGCCACCTACGGCGGTTTGAGAGTAGTGTAAATTTATAGGGTAGTAAAACTTTTTGCTCCCGACTTGACTTTTACGGTAGTTTGAGAGTAGTGTAAATTTATAGGGTAGTAAAACTTGTTTTGTTTGCCGTCGACGACATAACACGTTTGAGAGTAGTGTAAATTTATAGGGTAGTAAAACTACAGCAAGCAGTCAACGACTATCGCAATTGTTTGAGAGTAGTGTAAATTTATAGGGTAGTAAAACTTTTACTCAGGGTGTGACTGCTGACGTAAAGTTTGAGAGTAGTGTAAATTTATAGGGTAGTAAAACGTTGAAGCCCCAGAACAGAAAGAGTAAAATGTTTGAGAGTAGTGTAAATTTATAGGGTAGTAAAACTTTCATAATCACGGCAGCCTTGTCCGGTCAGTTTGAGAGTAGTGTAAATTTATAGGGTAGTAAAACGCAACGTTCGCATTTATACATCGTCTTCGTGTTTGAGAGTAGTGTAAATTTATAGGGTAGTAAAACGAAGTATTACAAGCAGACTGTCCAGCCTTAGTTTGAGAGTAGTGTAAATTTATAGGGTAGTAAAACCTGTGGGCTGTCGTTGTGTTTAGGAACTTTGTTTGAGAGTAGTGTAAATTTATAGGGTAGTAAAACCAGATAGTGTTGCGTTTGCAGGAGACACTGGTTTGAGAGTAGTGTAAATTTATAGGGTAGTAAAACTTAAAACTACCCTTACTTCCCGAGCCACAGTTTGAGAGTAGTGTAAATTTATAGGGTAGTAAAACCTTATTCTTTGGGCATTCTGGATAGCAGACGTTTGAGAGTAGTGTAAATTTATAGGGTAGTAAAACCGAGCTTTGAAGGACTACCAACAACACGAAGTTTGAGAGTAGTGTAAATTTATAGGGTAGTAAAACTTCTTCATCTTATATAAAAGATACTTATTCGTTTGAGAGTAGTGTAAATTTATAGGGTAGTAAAACAACATTGTTCAATCTCAGGCAGAAAGACAAGTTTGAGAGTAGTGTAAATTTATAGGGTAGTAAAACCGGCAAGCGGCGCGATGTGCGCCCCGACGGGTTTGAGAGTAGTGTAAATTTATAGGGTAGTAAAACCGTGGTGTGCTCGGCGCTTGCGTGCCCCGGTTTGAGAGTAGTGTAAATTTATAGGGTGGTAAAACTTATCCAGTCGATGTACTGGCTGACCGATAGTTTGAGAGTAGTGTAAATTTATAGGGTGGTAAAACAGCGTTCCTGCAAATATTGCTGTTATTCCGGTTTGAGAGTAGTGTAAATTTATAGGGTAGTAAAACAAGCCCTGCAGGCTTGCCGTATGAGCTTGAGTTTGAGAGTAGTGTAAATTTATAGGGTAGTAAAACTGTGTCGGTGGCATATATCATCTTGCCCTTGGTTTGAGAGTAGTGTAAATTTATAGGGTAGTAAAACCCGTAGACATTTCCGCCCTTGTCAAATATAGTTTGAGAGTAGTGTAAATTTATAGGGTAGTAAAACTCGTGAACACTGAACTATATTGGGGGGTCGTGTTTGAGAGTAGTGTAAATTTATAGGGTAGTAAAACTTCTAACAGACTACAGAACCGTCGATTCTGGTTTGAGAGTAGTGTAAATTTATAGGGTAGTAAAACTAAAGGTGCTTTACTCGGTGTTCCGTGTTTGTTTGAGAGTAGTGTAAATTTATAGGGTAGTAAAACTGAAGCTTGGAAGAGTGTACAAGACATATCGTTTGAGAGTAGTGTAAATTTATAGGGTAGTAAAACACTTGAGGACAAGGATATTGTTAAGTACATAGTTTGAGAGTAGTGTAAATTTATAGGGTAGTAAAACGAAAAATATGACTGCAACAGAAAACAAAATGTTTGAGAGTAGTGTAAATTTATAGGGTAGTAAAACATCGCCTTTGGCATTTATACCGATAACAACGTTTGAGAGTAGTGTAAATTTATAGGGTAGTAAAACTAACATCGTCGGTGACTTTACGCCGACAAGTTTGAGAGTAGTGTAAATTTATAGGGTAGTAAAACTGCGTATGCCGTGGGCTTCGGTGTACTGCTGTTTGAGAGTAGTGTAAATTTATAGGGTAGTAAAACGAAGACCGGCTCACGAAACTCTGAGCGAATGTTTGAGAGTAGTGTAAATTTATAGGGTAGTAAAACTCGCTACATCCGTAATATGGTGCATCGCCGGTTTGAGAGTAGTGTAAATTTATAGGGTAGTAAAACACTGTCTGTACGGTTCTCATTTCTTTCTTTGTTTGAGAGTAGTGTAAATTTATAGGGTAGTAAAACGTGCGTTTCCGATACTTTCTGAAGAATAGCGTTTGAGAGTAGTGTAAATTTATAGGGTAGTAAAACTTAAAAACAGCTTAGCAAGCGCACGCTCCGGTTTGAGAGTAGTGTAAATTTATAGGGTAGTAAAACCGTCATTAAATCAGCTTCATCTGTATGTTCGTTTGAGATTTGAAGGGCGGTAAAACGGTGGGGAACGATACATTACTCAAAAAACGGAACACATCTTGTACCTGCGGCACCACTGAAAGGAAATAAAAAATAATGGTTGATTCATTAACGCTATACAATGCTCAGTTTCACAAAGTCAAGCTGACGGAAACAAACGGCGCAGTTCATATCGAAACGGCTATTCTGTACGAAAGCGAAGATGATAGCGACGAAGGCGTAGCAACAATAGGGTTTACAAACGGTTATTATTATAGGACCGATGAAATAAGTTCTATTGAGATACTTGATTGAGTTTAAATGCGGTGCAAAGAATCCGGATAGTCAAATCCGTATAGTCGGAATTGATTGCAGAAACCGATTATGCGCTTCGCACTCACAAATAATTTGCTGCACCACAGCAAAGGAGGCAAATTAAATGGAATTGTTGAAAAAATGCAATTTTGTATTATTATCTCTTTTTATATGGGGTTTGACAGTTTTATACAACGGCGTAATCGTGAATTATTTGGCGAATCTGTTTCTTTCTTTTTCCAATCCGTCTTGGCTTGGATTTATAGTGCATATATTGATACAATTATTGATTATATGCATACCGACAATAATTGTGATAAAGTACCTTGATTTAAATGTAAAACAGTTGTTGTTTTCAATTCCGGTTATGTATCTGTTGTTTGCGGTTTATTCTCCGCCTGCCTTATATATGTTTCTTTTTACGGGTGAATGGAATGGCTTCTGGCAACAATCTCATCCTGCTATGTCTGCGTGGATGGCTTCGTTGCTGATTACTTTACAATACGGCATTGTGATTTCTATAACAAAATTAATTGTTTATTTAAAAGCGACATCAGAATGAATAGGCAAAACGGAAATTGTTGGATTTATAACGAGCGGAGATACATCTTCAGGATTGGGTCGATTGCTGTAAGGAGGGATTACGAATGACAGCACAAATTGGTGATATATATAAATATAAAAAGAAAGAGTTCACCGTCGTGGCTCTATCTTCTGTGATGCTGTTTGACCCAAAGAATTACGGAATGGAGCCACATGCCAGTTCGACTGCTTGTTGGCGGGGATATTGGTGTGAATATGCGATTGAAGATGATGAATTGTTGCTGAAGGATTTGTACCTTTACAATTCAGATGATAAGTATCCGCCGTTAAACGGCGTAGAGGTATCACTGCCGGAGTTTAAGGAATACAAGTGTCAAGGCGGCAAAAAGATTATTATGAAAGCGCATTTTGGGCATCGTGTGTACAAGGATGTTAACATTCCAATTCCGTACACGGGGAAAATACTTCTCGGAGATGGCTTTATGCGGGAGTATTACATTCACATGGGTTTCCAAAGGGGTTGGGCATACAAGAAACTGATTGAACTTGTTTTTGAAGAAGGTATATTGCTGGAATGCAATGACCTCAGCCATATAGCCAAAGCACAGCGTGAAGCTATGGCGCAAGGCAACATAAACCCACAGCGACCGGACGGCGATATTTTATCGAAATTTGTAGATGACAGCTTCTCATTGGATTATGCGGATAAAGCGTGGTGGATGGAATGAGCCGTGGCTTTGGTGGTTCTGCGGGAATTGTATGGCAGGATGAAAACACTGTGGTTAATGAGTACGCACCATTCAATCTCAATGAGCCGGAATACAGAAATAGCGAACACGTCTATGATGGACGGATTACAATCAGTAAGAATAGCATGGTGGAGCCGGAGATCCATGAAAAACTGAAAGTGATGCATAGCGGCAAGAAGAAGCTGATTATCAAACGTTTACGGCGTGATGTGGATTTCGGTGCATTGCTGGACGCAGGAAAAATCACTATTGAAAACAGTCGTTACTGCTGGCATTTGGTTGGAACAGAAAAGAACATCGGTATGATGGCAATGAAAATTGTTTATCGAATTTACGACCATTATCAAGATGAAGGAACTCTACCGAAAACGGTAAGTCTGTATTATTGAGCGATGAAAATATCATAGATGGCAGTGGATACATCGGACGCTTTAAAATCAAAACGGTTTGCAGATGGCTGACTTGATTCAGCCGCCTGCAAACCGTTGTTTTATATTTTAACCGTGAACATAAGCATATTGGTGTTTTGTTTATCTGTGGTGTCGGTGCGGGATTCTGAGGCGGTTGCAGATACATTTTCAGCGGTTATCGAGCCTTTGTGGAGTTCAGCTATTGCCTGAGCTACCGATAAGCCTATGCCGTAGCCGCCGTTTTTCTGCGTTCTTGCGCTGTCGCCCCGGTAAAAGCGGTCGAACAGCTTTTCGGGGTGGTCTATAGGCTCGCAGGTGTTGGCGATGCTGAGAGTTATGTTCTTTTCGCTGCCGTAAAGCTCAGCCCTTATGACACCTCCGCTTTCGGTATATTTGACCGCATTGTCAAGCAGTACCGTCATAAGCTGTACTATACTGTCACGGTTGCCGCTGAGCCTGATGCCTTTTTTGATGTCCTGTTCAATCATTATGCCTTTGAGGGCGGCAGGCTCTATAAATGCGCCGACGGTATCTTCTGCCGCAGTGCTTATATCGAATTCGCACATCGGGAGCTTTGTTGAGCTTTCATCCATTTTGGCAAGCATCAGCAGATTCTGCATAAGTCCGCTGAGTCTGAGCGTCTGCGCACGGATATTCTTGCTCCACTTGTTTTCGCCGTTGTGAAGCTCCATTGCATCTGTATTGGCAAGGATAATGGCAAGCGGCGTCTTTATTTCGTGACCTGCGTTTGTAACAAACTGCTTTTGCTTTTCAATGCTTCGTGCAACAGGGGCGATAGTTTTGCGGGAAAGAAGAATTACGAGCAGCAGCATCATAAGCCAGCCGAATATGCCTGCACCGACCGATATAAACAGTACGGTAAAGAAGGAGCTTATCTGCATACCGTTGTCAAGCAGGATGATAACCTTTCCTTCTGCACGCTTAGTTTCGCTTATCCTGTACTGAAAGCCGCTGTATGTGCCTGTTCCCGCAGCGGTATTTTTAAGTGCTTCGGTAATAGCGGCCGCTTCTTCCTCGGTAAGCGAGGAGATATGAGTTACATCCGTCCTTATGATATTTCCGTTTTTGTCGATCGCAACGGCGGCATAGCGTGCAGAATCCACTGCGTTTTTATCGTGTCTGTCAAAGCCGTGGTTCTTTTTATCGTCGGGCGGTTTAGTGCCGTTGTCCTGCGGCACAAACCCGTTATCATTCTGATTGCCGGATGCGTCGGTTATATTTTGCTTAGTGCCGTTTATGCTCTGCGGGGGCTGAGTATTGTCGGTTGTATCTGCGTTCCACTTTGTTGAGGTTTCAAAGCTGTAGCAGAGCATCTCCATAAGCCTGTCGTTATCGCCACTGGTGGTGAGATAATTGAAAACGTTTATTCCGCCGATAAGCACGACAAGCAGAATTGTTACCGCTGTCATAGCGGATATGATAAACTTTTTCTGCAACTGTTTTACCATCAGTCAGCATCCCCGATCTTTGCAAGAGTATAGCCAACACTGCGCTTGGCTCGGATTTCAATATCCGCACCGATAGCAGCAAGACGTTTTCTTACATATGATATATATACCCATACTGCGCCGCTCTCTGCATCGCTCTCATAGCCCCAGACCTTTACGAGAATATCATCAGTGGAAAGATAGATGCCCTTGTTGAGCATAAGAAGCTCCATCAGTTTGTATTCTATCTTGGGCAGGACAATAGACTGCAACGGTCCTTTAAGCTCGCAGCTGCTGAGATTGAGCGACACATTGCCGAATGTCATTATATCGGGTGTAAACCTGTCTTTCCTGCGGAGCATTGCTCTGACACGGGAAAGAAGCTCGCCCATTACAAACGGCTTCGGAAGGTAATCGTCTGCACCCATATCAAGCCCCGCTATCCTGTCCTCGACCTCAGCCTTTGCGGTAAGCAGGAGAATGGGAGTGGTGTTTCTCTCGCTCCTTAGTGTTTTAAGTACCTCTAAGCCGCTCTTTTTTGGCATCATTATATCAAGAATTATCCCGTCATACTGCTCGGCTCTTGCGTAATCAAGAGCGTCGGCACCATCATAAACCGTGTCTACCGTATAATTATGATAGGTCAGAATGTCGGTTACAGCCTCAGCCATACTGACCTCATCTTCTGCAAACAGGAGCTTCATAATATCACCGTCCTTTATGATATTGATATTATAGTGCGGTTAGCTTAGAACAGCCTTAGAGCGTATAAGATTTTGTGTAAAATCTGATGTCGGATGATTTGCAAGGATTGATTTACGGGTTGCTGTCTTTGCCTTTTTTATAAGTTAATAAAGACAGAGCAAAAAACAAGAAACACGCTCCAAGACTACATACAGCGGCTACGATATGCCCCTTAAATAAGTTTATAACCATACAGATGAGAAGGAATGCTGAAAAAGCAAAACCGCAAATGGCGATGCATTTTTACATTTGTTGTCCCCTCGAGTAAGTTTTGTTTAAGGCTATACCGCATAATTATTGTCGTGCGATTGTGCAGTCAGATTTTTTGTCAGATTGTATAAATTGAGTGCGGGCAGGCTGGCGCCTGTCAAGCAAAATTTGCGCAAGATGGCGGAAAATATGCAAGCAAGCGTGCGGCAAAGGCGAAAGCCGTTAATTATGCGGTGTTGCCTTTAATAATCATTGATTATATTGTATCATAACAGGGCGTTTTTTTCAACAGATCAGCATTTACTTATATCCGGTGAACGTTGCCGGAACAATCAGGCATATACAAAAAAAGCTGCCGCAGTGCGACAGCTTTTAAAAGCATTAATTATTCTGCAGATGTTTCTGTGCTTGTTTCAGATGAAGACTCGGCTACTGAGGAATCAGCAGAAGAAGCGTCTGAAGATGTTACAGAAGAATCTGTCGATGAAGCATCGGAAGATGCCGATGAAGCTGACGAATCGTCACTTGTAACGGAAGATGTTACAGATGATGTTGCGGAGCTTGTTGTCGAAGAATTATTCGACTTGTTGAAGTTACCGCTGTACATAACGATGAAGTTAACAACGAGAGCCACAACAAAGAAAATCACTGCGGCAATCTTTGTAAGTCTGTTCAGCTTAGCCTCGTTTGAACGGCCTGAATTTCTCTGATAATAGTTGTCTGCACTACCGCCTGTGATCGTCTGCGACATACCCTGCTTTGTATCCTGCATAAGTACCACGAGTACTATGAAAACACAGGCAACAATCAGAACAATAGCACTGATTATTTCTAATATTCCCATTTATATGTCCTCCTTATAGGAATACGGGTATGTCCGAGATCTGTTTATCGTACAAACCCAAAATTATTCTAACACGCAAATGCTATTATAACATAAAAGGAAATGAAATGCAAGTGTTTTCGGGAATTATTTTAAAGCGGAAAGAGCTTTTTTTCCTATATCGTGGCGGTAATGTGCCTTTTCAAAGCTAATTGTATCCACTGCCTTATAAGCTGTGTCAAGTGCTTCCTTTAATGTATCGCCGTAAGCGGTAATGCCGAGAACACGTCCTCCTGCCGTAAGGAACTTTCCGTCCTCCAGCTTTGTGCCTGCGTGGTAAACGAATGCACCCTCGCACTGACCGTTTTCGTCAAGTCCGCTTATCACCTTGCCTGTTTCGTACTTTTCCGGATAACCGCCGCTTGCCATTACAACGCAGGCGCACGATTTATCGCTCCACTTGATGTCAAGCGTATCGAGTTTTTCTTCCCAGACAGCTTCGATTATATCCATAATATCTGTTTCAAGCAAGGGGAGAACCACCTGTGTTTCGGGATCACCGAAGCGGCAGTTGTACTCAATTACCTTAGCACCGTTCGGGGTCAGCATAAGACCGAAGTAAAGGCAACCCTTGAACGGTCTGCCCTCAGCCGCCATAGCCTTTATAGTAGGCAGGAATATCTTTTCCATACATTCCTGCTGTTTATCGGGGGTGTAGAGGGGGTTGGGCGCTATCGTACCCATTCCGCCTGTGTTAAGACCCTCATCGTTGTCATAAGCACGCTTGTGATCCATGGAGCTTATCATAGGCTTTACTGTCTTGCCGTCTGTGAACGCAAGAACGGTTACCTCGGGGCCTGTCATAAATTCCTCGACAACTATTTCACTGCCGGATTTGCCGAATTTTCCGTCAAGGAGCATTGAACGTACTGCATTTTCTGCCTCCTGCTCGTCCTTTGCGATTATAACGCCCTTGCCGAGTGCAAGACCGTCACACTTGATAACGGCAGGGAAGCTGTTCTGCTTTTTGATATATGCTATAGCCTCGTCTGCGTCCGTGAAGGTTTCGTAAGCCGCAGTGGGAATGTTGTACTTCTTCATCAGAGCCTTTGAGAAAACTTTACTGCCCTCAAGAATAGCGGCATTTGCTCTCGGTCCGAAGGTCTTGAAGCCCTCTGCGTTGAGCTTGTCCACCATACCCATAACCAGCGGATCGTCGGGGGCTACGAATACATAGTCGGGTCTGAGCTTCTTTGCAAGCTCGACACAGCCGTCAATATCGGTTGCCTTTACATTAAAGCACTCGGCATATTTCGAGATACCGCCGTTGCCGGGTGCGGCATACAGCTTGTCTACCTTCTTAGATTTTGCAAGGGCTGTTATTATGGCGTGTTCTCTGCCGCCTCCGCCTATTACAAGTACGTTCATGTTAAAAATACCTTTCTTTCTTTTGATTTATTCATTATTCGATGATAAGGCCAAGCAACTTTGCGAACATTGCCGCCTGCCACACATCGACCTTTGCGCCTTTAAGCTCCGCTCCCGTATCGGAAACGGTAAGACCTTCGATATTACAGGAGGTGAAGTCAAGCCCTGCGAGCTTTGTGCCGAAAAACACAGACCTTGCCAGCGTAACGTTTTTAAGCTCCGTTTGTTTTATCTCGCAAGAAGAAAACAGAGCGGAGGAGAAGTCGGTATCTGTCACAGCTACCGATTGCAGTTTTGAACGCTGAAAATCCGACAGCTCAAAGCTGCCGCCGTCAAAGCTGACATTTTTATAAAACGAGTATTTGAAAGCTGTTCCGACCGCTTTACAGGAGATGAACGAGCAGGCTTTGAAATAGCTTTCGGAAAAATCGCTGTTCGAAATATCGCAGCCCTTGAAAACGCTATCTATAAAAGTGCATCCGGAAAAATCGCAGGCTGTAAAGCGGCATCCGTGGAACAGGCAGTTTCTGAAACAGATGGCTGAAAAATCTGTTTCGGCACATATCAGCCTCGAAAAATCCGCCGCAATAAAATCCGATTCGTCATCACGCACTTTTGAAAGCTCGGCATCAATATCTGCTACCGTAAAAAGATTATCGGGCAGCTTCGGAGCGGTCAATGACGCAGATAATGACTTTGACTCTGCTGTCATGTGTTTAACGAATTGTCGAATGACATTGACCCGAGCGTGTATTCAAGCGCCTTTGTGACAGCTTTTTCGTTATCGTCAAGGTGCAGTGCTATCAATGTGTACACTTTATTGCCGTGGCGGGCAAAATATATGTGCTGTGTTGCGGCAACCGAAAAATCTCCGTCCGAAGATTTTACAGTTGCGTAAAATGCATCGGTGTTGCCTATTTTTATCATACTCTTGGTCGATGAATCAACATTATCACCGACGGCGTAATAGCTCATAAATTCCTCGCCGATCTCGGCTACCGATCTGCCTTTTGTATCTTCGTCCTCATCACTGCACATAGCAACGATATTAGATGTGACCTCGCCGTCATCGGAATAATGTACAAGATAAAGCTCGTTTTTATCTTCCTCATATTCACTGATGCCGGTATTGAAGTATACTCCGTCATCGTACATCAGAGAGAATTTGTTTACTTTATGTTTGACAAGACTTCCTACAGGGGTATACTTTGCAGGGGCAGGGGACGGTTTTTTTGTTTCGGACTTGTCTGTAGACGTGTTCGAGGTTTCGGGCTTTGCGGTCGTTGTTTCCGCTTTTGTTGTTTGCGTTGATGTTGCCGCAGTAGTTACTGCGGTGGTCTGAGGTGTCACTGTCTGGGGAACGGGGGTCGTTGACGATGTGGTCTGATTTTTTGGAGTGAAGTAAGGGGGGTTTTCAATCGTTTTGGAGCAACCGCACATTCCTGTAAGAATTGATGCGGCACAAATCAATAACAGTGCTTTTTTCATCGGTCGTTCCTTTCTTCCGCTTTTATCGGCGGATGTTGAAGAATATAGAACGGTGTGGACTGTATTGTGAAAAATTCTGCGCATGACGGCATGATATAACGGAAGAACAGCGTAGTATTTTTTGTCGTAACAGTAACAGTATAGCCTTTTTGCTTTGTAAACAAGGTCATAGGCTTGTAGGTCACGTTTTCTATGTCCGAGTACCTGAAAATATAGGTATGGCGTTTGCTTGCTATACGCATAAGACGTTCATCGGCGTAGTAGCTGTACTGCTGTTCGCCGCCTGCAACTATGAGTATATACCATATCGGCAGTATCGGCAGAATTACAGCGAGAGCAATTTTGATTATTATGATTGATGTGTTATTTGATGTTGCGCCTCCGTTAAATAATACGTTGAGAGTATACGGGGCAATCATCGCTTCGATTATACACGATATGATTATTTTCAAATGTGCAAACGCAGACAGTACCCGAAACGTACCGCTCTGCCTGAATTCAAATCTACCGTCAAGGATGTCTTTATCTGTGTAAGTAAAGTGCATAGTGATACCTTTATCGGAATTTAAAAATAACGGGCGGACGTGCCGCCCGTTTACTGAGCTTATCAGTGGTGGAAAAGTCTGATTCCCGTGAATGCCATTGCGATACCGTACTTGTTGCAGGTGTCGATAACATTATCGTCACGGATAGAGCCGCCGGGCTGTGCTATGTATTGTACACCGCTTCTGTGCGCTCTTTCAATGTTGTCACCGAAGGGGAAGAATGCATCTGAGCCAAGCGCTACGCCCTTCATTGTTGCAAGCCAAGCTTTCTTTTCTTCTGTCGTGAATACGGCGGGCTTTACCTTGAAGATGTTTTCCCATGCGCCGTCTGCGAGAACGTCCATATAATCTTCACCGATGTAAAGGTCGATAGCGTTATCTCTGTCGGCACGTCTTATGTTATCTACAAACTGTAAGCCCATAACCTGAGGCGACTGTCTTAAGTACCAGTTGTCAGCCTTTGTACCTGCAAGGCGTGTGCAGTGGATTCTTGACTGCTGACCTGCACCGATACCGATAGCCTGACCGCCGCAAGTGTAAGCTACGGAGTTTGACTGAGTGTACTTTAATGTAATCATTGCTATTGCAAGATCAATCTTTGCGCTCTCGGGTATATTCTTATTCTCGGTCACAATGTTTGAGAACAGCTTATCGTCAATAACCAGCTCGTTTCTGCCCTGCTCGAAAGTAACGCCGAAAACCTGCTTACGCTCGATAGGCTCAGGAACGTACTCGGGGTCGATCTTGATTATATTGTAGTTGCCCTTTTTCTTTGACTTGAGAATTTTAAGCGCTTCGGGATCGTAATCGGGAGCGATAACACCGTCGGAAACTTCACGCTGTATTATCTTTGCCGTTGAAACATCACACTTGTCCGACAGAGCGATGAAATCGCCGTATGATGACATTCTGTCAGCGCCTCTTGCTCTTGCATAAGCGCAGGCAAGGGGTGACAGCTCGCCGAGATCGTCTACCCAGTATATCTTTTTGAGTGTGTCTGTGAGGGGAAGTCCTACAGCGGCACCTGCGGGTGAAACGTGCTTGAATGATGTTGCGGAGGGAAGGCCCGTAGCCTTCTTAAGCTCGCTTACCAGCTGCCAGCCGTTGAAGGCATCCATAAAGTTTATATAACCGGGCTTGCCGTTAAGCACTTCGATAGGAAGTGAATTGCCGTTTTCCATGAATATTCTTGACGGCTTCTGATTGGGGTTGCAGCCGTACTTTAACTGAAGTTCGTTCATTGTAGTAAAGTTCCTTTCGCTTACTTGTTTTTATTGATTATGCGTGATTCGTACTTGCCTGTGGCAATGTCGATATAACGTGTAAAGAGTGAAACCTTGTTGTCTGCATTGAGGTTTTCCCATACCATTGATGTGAACGTGTCTATATCCGTATCGGGAATAACCACCGTTTTAGGCTCGCCTTCGTAGCTTGGCAGGGGATTGCCGTCACACTTGTAGGTGTGAATGAATTTGCCCTTGCCGTTTAAAGGATTGCTGTAAGCGTAGGTGTATCTCTGACATGATGAGCCGTCGCCGTCTGCGCTCTTTAAGATAGACATTGCAAAATTCATATCGCCGTTGTCAAGGTGGACTATACCGGAAATTCTCGGTGTGTAGTTTGGCTTGTCATCTTCAAATTCTCTTGTTCTGAGAGCCTGCTCGAATGTCATCTGCTTGTCCATAAGCTCATAGATAGTGTCGGTCTGGTCGCCGTTAGTAACTATCGTCTTGTTGCCGAGAACTCTTACGGGTGCATAAATGATGAGGTGGGGATCTTCCATCTTGCTTTCATCGAAAGCCTGTGTTCTGATACCCTCGCCGTCCTCTACAAAAATTCTGTTACGGCTGTTTTCGCTTCTGCCCATAATAAAGTAGGCGATTACCGCTTTTGTGCCGTCTGCGGATTTTCCTATCACGATGCCTCTGCCGTGATAAGCAAGAGAGTTAAGCTCTTTTTCAAGTGTTACAACTTCCATATAGCCTCCTGTTGCGGTTTTGCGTGGAACACGCAGTTTTCTGAATATAACTTGTTATAACGTCCTCAAAATCCCGTTTAATCGGAATAATGCTGACATAAGGTTCAATCATCGATAACGGTTATGCCGTCTTTTACGGTTATCTTTCCCTCGCAGAAAAGACGCGCGGCACGGGGAAGAATCTTCCACTCAGCCTGCTCCATAACACGTTTCTGAAGAATTTCGGGGGTGTCGCCGTTTCTGACCTCAACTGCCTTTTGCAGAATGATAGGTCCTGCGTCACATTCCGCTGTTACAAAATGAACGGTAGCACCTGTTACCTTTACGCCCTTTTTAAGTGCTTCCTCGTGAACGTGAAGTCCGTAGTAGCCCTTTCCGCAGAAAGAGGGGATAAGGGCGGGGTGAACGTTTATCATCTTATACCTGAACGCATCGCATACCTGCTCGTCAAGTATTGTCATAAAGCCTGCGTAGATAACAAGGTCAGCCTGCTCTTCCTTTAAAGCGTCAGCCATAGCCTTGCTGTAAGCGGCAACATCGGCATAGTCACGTCTTGCGAGCACTCTTGTCTTTATGCCGTTATCTGCGGCTCTTGTCAGTGCGTAGGCATCGGGCTTTGACGCAATCACGCAGGTGATTTTACCTCCGCCGAGTCCCTCGGACTTTTCGGCGTCAATAAGCGCCTGCAGGTTAGTTCCGCCGCCAGATACAAGTACAACGATATTTTTCATATTACTCAATTATGATGCCCTCGTCACCCTTGATTATTTCACCGATGCAGTAGCTTTCAACGCCTGCGTTTCTGAGTATCTGTACAGCTTCGTCGGCATCGTCCTTGTCAACTACAACGGTCATACCGATACCCATATTGAAAGTATTGTACATATCGTGTTCGGAGATGTTTCCGACTTCCTGTAAGTGCTTGAAGATATAAGGCACTTCGTAGCTGTGCTTTGTAATCTTTGCTGTAAAGCCGTCGGGGAGTGAACGGGGAACGTTCTCGTTGAAGCCGCCGCCTGTAATATGCGAGATAGCCTTTACGTTCTTCTTTGAGATAAGCTCCAAAATGGGCTTTACATATATCTTTGTAGGTGTAAGGAGCGTTTCGCCGAGAGTTTTTCCTGTGGGGAGGACTTCATTGAGAACTTCCTTGCTGTTTATGTTGAACACCTTTCTTACAAGAGAGAAGCCGTTTGAATGAACGCCTGTGGAAGCAAGGCCGATTATGATGTCGCCTTCCTTTACGGTGCTGTTGTCGATTATCTTCGACTTGTCAACGACACCTGTTGAATAGCCTGCGATGTCATATTCGTCTTCGGGCATCATTCCGGGATGCTCAGCGGTTTCACCGCCTATAAGCGCACAGCCTGACTGTACACAGCCGTCAGCAACACCCTTTACTATAGCGGCTACCTTTTCGGGTACGTTCTTGCCTATAGCAATATAGTCAAGGAAATAAAGAGGCTTTGCACCGCAGCAGATTATGTCGTTTACGCACATAGCGACCGCATCTATACCGATCGTATCGTGCTTATCCATCAGCATTGCGAGCTTGAGCTTTGTGCCGACGCCGTCTGTACCCGAAACGAGTACGGGTTCTTTCATATCTGCAATATCAAGCTGGAACAGACCGCCGAATCCGCCTATGCCTGTAAGTACACCGGGGATATTGGTGCGTTCAACGTCCTTTTTCATCAGACGAACACCTTCGTAGCCTGCGGTAACGTCAACGCCTGCTGCTTTATAGCTTTCTGAAAAACTGTTCTTCATAATAATAATTCCTTCCGTTTGGGGACTGATGTCCTTATGTGGTGGTTTTTTCTTTGCTTTCGCTGATTTTCCTGTCGAATTTATCCTTGTGCATTTCCGTGGGAATATTCGTGGGGTATTCTCCGCTGAAACAAGCGGTGCAATAACCGCATTCACAGCCGTTTGCGTGTACCGCAAGCTTCTTTGCGTTTTCCACGCTCAGATAGCCGAGCGAATCTGTGCCTATTATGTCGCTGATCTCTTTTATCGAATGATGACAAGCGATAAGGTGTTCTCTCGAATCTATGTCGGTACCGTAGTAGCAGGGATTGAGGAACGGGGGAGCGGATACTCTCATATGAACCTCGGTGGCTCCTGCATCACGCAGTAATTTTACAATCCTGCCGCTTGTGGTGCCTCTTACTATAGAATCGTCTATAAGAACGACACGTTTGCCTTTTACGACACTGGCAACAGCGTTCAGCTTTATACGCACCTTGTCTTCTCTTGACGATTGACCGGGCGAAATAAAGGTTCTGCCGATGTATTTGTTCTTGATGAAGCCGATGCCGTAGGGAATACCCGACTGGTGAGAATAGCCTATGGCGGCATCTATTCCGGAATCGGGAACGCCGATTACTATATCCGCCTGCACGGGATGCTCAAGCGCTAAGAATGCGCCTGCACGAAGTCTTGCCTCGTGAACCGATGCACCCTCTATGACCGAGTCGGGACGTGCGAAGTAGATATATTCAAAAACGCACAAAGTATGCGGACGCTTGCCGCAATGATCTTTTATTGAGCGTACTCCGTTTTCATCGAATACAACAATCTCGCCGGGGAGCAGATCTCTTACAAACTTTGCGCCGACCGAGTCAAGAGCGCAGCTTTCGGAGGCAACTATATATGTTCCCTCGTTTGTTATGCCGTAGCAGAGCGGTCTGAAACCGTTCTCGTCACGGGCGGCAATCAGCTTTGCAGGCGACATGATAACAAGCGAATATGCGCCGTTTATCTTATTCATCGCACGGTTGAGAGCTTCTTCTATAGACGGAGCTTCAAGCCGTTCCTTTGTTACAAGGTAGCTTATAACTTCTGTGTCGCTTGTCGTATGGAAGATAGAGCCTTGTTTTTCAAGCTCGTGACGTAACTCGTAAGTGTTTACAAGGTTTCCGTTATGGGCGAGAGCCATTCTTCCTTTATAATGATTTACCAGAATAGGCTGGGCATTAAGACGTGCATTTGCTCCGGTCGTGCCGTAACGCACATGACCTACCGCCATATTGCCCTGTCCCAGTCCGTCAAGGCGCTCGGGAGTGAACACATCGTTCACAAGACCGGTGTCTTTGTAGGAATTGAAAACGCCGTCATCATTTACAACGATGCCGCAGCTTTCCTGTCCTCTGTGCTGTAATGCGAATAATCCGTAATATGTTGTTGCGGCAACGTTGGTCTTTTCTTTTGCGAAAACACCGAACACGCCGCATTCTTCATGCAAACCGCTTGTCAATGGAGTCATTCCTTTCCGTCCCAGCAATAAGTGCAAAGCTCACACTGTGGCTTGCCTATTGCCCGTACAGTTCCGTCAAGCGACTGGAATTCAAGCGATGTCAGCTTTAGTCTGCGGCATATTTCGTCACGCAGTTTCTTTCCACGCTCTGTGTTGGTGTCACTGTACTCGTCGATAAATCTGATACCATCTGCACCCTCGGCCTCATCAATTATCTGTCTTGCAATCAGCTCCATCTCCGATGTGCTGCGGGAGAAGTTGAGATACTTACAACCGTACATTATCGGAGGACAGGCGCTGCGCATGTGTACTTCCTTAGCACCGTTCTCATAAAGGAACTCTACTGTTTCTCTCATCTGAGTTCCTCTTACTATGCTGTCGTCAACGAACAGCAGCTTTTTACCCTCAATAAGCTCGTGGACCGGAATCAGCTTCATTTTAGCTACCTGATTTCTCATTGTCTGGTTGGTAGGCATAAAGCTTCTGGGCCATGTGGGAGTGTACTTGATAAAAGGACGTGCGAACGGGATACCGCTCCTGTTTGCGTAGCCTATTGCGTGAGGTACGCCCGAATCCGGAATACCGCATACATAGTCAACGTCGGGCAGTTTGCCGTTCTTTATATCGTTCTCAGCCATAATCTCGCCGTTGCGTGTACGCATCGTTTCAACGGTCACACCCTCATATACCGCATTCGGATAGCCGTAATATGTCCACATGAACGAGCATATATGCATTTTGCTTTCATCGCCGTCGCTCAGCACTTCACAGCCGTCCGCAGTTATCATATCTATTTCGCCGGGACGAAGCTCTTTATATGTGCTGTAGCCGAGCTTCTGGAATGCGAATGACTCGAGGGATACGCAGTATCCGTCGCTTCTTTTTCCTACAATGATAGGAAGTCTGCCGTACTGATCCCTTGCGGCGATAATTCCGTCCTTTGTAAGAATGATAAGGGACATTGTACCGTCAATCTTGCTCTGGGCATATCTTATACCGTCGGTAAAATTGTCCTTCTGTGCGATAAGCGCACCAATGAGCGAGCCGGAGTTTATACTGCCGCTGCTCATTGTTTCAAAGTTTGCACAGCCGCTCTCGAGAAGTTCGGTTGAAAGCTGTTCGGCATTTCTGATTATGCCGATACTGCATATCGAATAAATACCAAGCTTTGAACGCACCAGCAGGGGCTGAGGGTCGGTATCGCTGATACAGCCGATACACAGCTTTCCCCTCATATCCGTAGCGTCCTGTTCAAACTTTGTTCTGAACGGTGAGTTTTCAATACTGTGGATAGCACGCTGAAAGCCTCTGTCGGGGCTGTATGCGGTCATACCGCCTCTGCGTGTTCCGAGGTGGGAGTGATAGTCTGTTCCGAAGAAAACATCGGTTATGCAGTCGTTGTTTGACGCCGCACCGAAAAATCCACCCATATATTATCCTGCCTTTTCCTGTTAGATTCTTTTCAATTGTCGGGATTATTTGCCCATAAGACGCTTCATTATTTCAGCGTAAGCGTCCTCAACACCGCCCATATCACGACGGAAACGATCCTTGTCGAGCTTCTCGTGAGTTGTGCTGTCCCAGAAACGACAGGTGTCGGGAGAAATCTCGTCAGCGAGGATTATTGTGCCGTCAGAGGTCTTACCGAATTCAATCTTGAAGTCGATAAGGTCGATGTTGAGCTTCTTGAAGAAGTCAAGCATAAATTCATTTACCTTGAAAGCGTACTTTGAGATAAGGTCGATTTCTTCCTTTGTTGCAAGACCGAGTGCAAGCGCATAGTAGTCGTTGATGAAAGGATCGCCCAGATCGTCATTCTTGTAGCTGAATTCAAGTGTGGGGCAGAGGAGCTTTGTACCTTCCTCGATGCCAAGCTTCTTTGAGAAGCTGCCTGCGGCTACGTTTCTTACGATTACTTCGAGGGGAACGATAGAAACCTTTTTAACGAGTGTTTCTCTGTCGTTCAGCTCTTTAACAAGGTGAGTGGGAACACCTGCTTTTTCAAGCAGACCGAACATATAGTTCGTCATTTTGTTGTTGATAACGCCCTTACCTGAGATAGTGCCTTTCTTGAGGCCGTTGAATGCTGTTGCATCATCCTTGTAGGATACGATAACAAGGTCGGGATCATCGGTTGCAAATACCTTCTTTGCCTTTCCTTCATAAAGCTGTTCTTTCTTTTCCATTTTGTTTATCCTTTCTTCAGCGGCTGTGCCGTATTTATTGATTACATTATATATAGTACACCGATCAAAGCTCGGCAAGTACCTGCTCCATTTTTTTGTCAGCCTCAAGAACCTTTGCGGTCTGTGCTGCACGGTATGCCTTCATCTTTTCCATAAGGGTATCGTCTGATACCGCAAGGATCTGTACGGCGAGGAATGCCGCATTTGCCGCACCGTCAATAGCTACTGTAGCAACGGGAACTCCGGCGGGCATCTGTACTGTAGACAGAAGTGCATCTATGCCCTCAAGTGCACTTGCTTTTATCGGGATGCCGATAACCGGCAGGGGTGTCTGACCTGCGATAGCTCCGGCAAGGTGAGCGGCTTTGCCTGCGGCGGCAATGATAACGCCTGTGCCGTTCTTCTCGGCATTTCTTGCAAACTCGGAAACCTCTGCGGCACAACGGTGAGCGGAGAGAACACGAAGCTCTGTAGGAACTCCGAAGTCCTTAAGCACCTGAGCCGCTTTTTTTACGATAGGCAGATCGGAATCGCTGCCCATTACTATGGCTACTTTTTTCATTTACGAACATCCTTTCAGAAAATAAATAAAGCTGTGTAATCCAATTGCACAGCTTAAAAAATACACTTATTCTTATAATACGGCGTAGAAAAAGACATATATGAAAATTTACCGAGGCTTATCAAAGCTGTTGTAAGCTGTATTTTATTCATAGATCTCATGCTTTCCCTCCGTACTTGTTACTATATCATTTTACCTTATTTTAATAACAAATTCAAGTGCTAAAGCAGAAAATCTCTTAAATTGTGCTTTTTCAACAATAGTGGCGCTTTGTTTTTGTGCTATATGTACATTAATTACTTTACAAACTTTCTGTGAGCTAAATTAGCATAAAATCGTTTACACGACGTTACAATTGAAGAATTTCCGATTACAGAGCGGAAAATAGAGAAAATCAGTAATCAAGTTGCGACCGAATTGTTACAAAAATGTAACAGATTTTTGTGCAAGATGCCGAAAAAACGGCAAAAAAACAATTTTTGTAATCGTTTACGGTAAAAAAACACAACTACAGGCTTAAAATGCTTGCAAATTTGTGAAATGTGTGATATGATTATGTCAACGAGGAAAAAGTGAACAAAACTTTTGACAAGCTACAGGTCTTTTTAGTGAATTATCCATTGTTGCATATACGGCAGTATATACCGTTATGCCACAGGAACTTCAACCGGAAGCCTGTTCTTACCGGGGAATTGTTTACGGCTCCTCTTTAATGAGGCCGCAAGGTCAGGCATTGAAAGCGATAGCTATTCACAACAATGAATACTTCTGGAGGAATTACCAATGAAGAAAAGAATTTTAGCAGCTGTATTAGCATCTGCATCAATTCTGGGCGCAGTAGCAGGCTGCTCAAGCAACGCTACAAGCTCAGCAGGATCTTCTACAACAGATTCGAGCAAGACTGAAGAATCAAGCAAGACTGAAGAATCAAGCAAGACTGATGATTCAAGCAACGCAGGAACTTCCGATAAGTTCACACTTAAGGAAGGCGAAGGCAAGACTCTTAACATCGCTGTATGGAACGAAGAGTTCAAGAATTACTTTGAGAAGTACATAAAGGCTAAGATGCCTGAGGGTGTTACAGTTAATTTCAAGATCACTGAAAACAAGGACAATGCTTATCAGAACAAGCTTGATGAAGACCTTCCCAAGAACGAAGCTGCATCTGCTGACGACAAGATCGATATGTTCTTATTCGAAGCTGACTACGCTCTCAAGTATGTTAACTCAGAGTACACACTTGATGTTAAGTCACTCGGTCTTACTGACGAAGATCTTTCAGGTATGTATCAGTATACAAAGGACGTTGCCACAACTCAGGATGGTTCAAAGGTACTGAAGGGTGTTTCATGGCAGGCAACTCCCGGTCTGTATGCTTACAGACGTTCAATTGCTAAGGACGTTCTCGGCACAGATGATCCCGCGAAGGTACAGGAAGCTCTCGCTGACTGGACAAAGTTTGACGAAGTAGCTGCTAAGGCTGCTGACAAGGGTTACAAGATGCTCTCAGGTTATGATGATGCATACAGAACCTTCTCAAACAACGTTTCTGCTCCTTGGGTAAACGACAACAAGGAAATCATCGTTGATGATAACATCATGAAGTGGGTTGACCAGACTAAGACATACACAGACAAGGGTTACAACAACAAGACATCTCTTTGGACTGATGCTTGGGCTGCTGACCAGGGTCCCGACGGTAAGGTATTTGGCTTCTTCTACTCAACATGGGGCATCAACTTCACTCTTGCAGGTAACTCACTTGCAGTTAAGGAAAAAGAAGGCGGTAAGCTCGAAGTAGGCAACGGCGGTTACGGTGACTGGGCAGTTTGCTACGGTCCTCAGGCTTACTTCTGGGGCGGTACTTGGATGGCAGCTGCAAAGGGCACAGACAACGCTGCATTAGTTGGCGACGTTCTGAAGGCATTCTGCTGCGACAAGGACTTTGGCGTTCAGTTCACAAAGGATACACAGGACTACTACAACAACGAAGCTGCAATGAAGGAACTCGCTTCTTCTGACTTCAAGTCAGCCTTCTTAGGCGGTCAGAACCACATCGCACTGTTCGTTGAAACAGCTCCCAAGATCGACATGAGCAAGATTTCTGTCTACGACCAGGGTCTTAACGAGACATTCCAGGCTAAGTTCAAGGAATACTTCGACGGTACTGTTGATAAGGATACAGCACTCAAGAACTTCTATGAGGCTGCTATTGTTAAGTATCCTGAGCTCAAGAAGCCCGCTAACGCATAATAAAGGCTTTGTGGCTTAAACAATATTGACCTTCATCTTGACTGCGGGTTCTGTGAATTCGCAGTCAAGTATGTTAATGGGGCGAATTACGGATGTTTCCGCCTTATTAACATACTTGACTGCTCAAGATGGAGAATATACCGAGATTTTTATAAGGAGTGTTTTTATGGCTCAGGCATTTAATGCAGGAAATGTGCCGGAAAAAGCCAGAAAAGGACAAATCGGGAAATATAAAAAATGGGGCTACATATTTATGCTCCCGTTCATATTAGTTTTCCTTGTTTTCCAGGCTTGGCCGCTTATTCAGACTTTCTATTACAGTATGTTCAAATACTTCAAGTCGGGTCTTAGTTGGATAGGACCGGAGTTTGTCGGATTTGATAACTTTGTGGCAATTTTTGATATGAGTTCAGGTAACAATATACTTGCACTCACATGGAATACGCTTATCATGTGGGTACTGGGATTTGTTCCGCAGATAATCATTTCATTACTTTTTGCTTACTGGTTTACTAATGTAAGACTTCGTTTAAGATGTCTTGGATTCTTCAAAACTGTAATGTATATGCCTAACCTTATCATGGCATCTGCATTTGCAATGCTGATATTCTCAATATTCTCCGATATCGGACCTATCAACGAGCTTATCAAGCACACTACCGGCGGCGAGGCTTTCAGATTTCTCAGCTATACGGGCAGTACGATGGGACTTGTAGCGTTCATGAACTTCATTATGTGGTTCGGTAACACGACAATTCTGCTGATGGCGGCAATGATGGGTATCAACGAATCTGTTATTGAGGCTGCTGAAATCGACGGTGCAAGTAGCTCACAGATATTCTGGAAGATAACTCTTCCTCTTATCAGACCTATACTCGTATACGTTATGATCACTTCGCTGATCGGCGGTCTTCAGATGTTCGATGTACCGCAGATCCTTACCGGCGGTCAGGGAGGCCCGAATAACACTACCAAGACGCTTATCATGTATTTGAACGAACAGATCGGTACATCTAAGAACTATGGTATGGCAGGTGCGCTTTCAGTAATTATATTCATTGTATGTGCGGCACTCAGCCTGGTTGTTTACTACTTCTTTGCTGCTGACAGAAGCAACAAGAAGTCTAAAAAAGGAGGTAAGTAAGTATCATGGCAAAAAAGGAAAAGGTACTTGAACATACCTCAGCACTTCAGCAGAACAGAACAGATCCGGATATGAAGGTAAAGCCTACGCTTATTATTCACAGAATAATCTGTTATATCGTTCTTGTCTTCTTCTCAATCCTGTGTTTGTTCTTCTTCTACATCCTGCTTGTTAACGCAAGCCGTTCACATTACGATATTATGTCCGGCTTCTCGTTCCTGCCGGGAAATCAATTTATCAATAACTTCCAGAGTGCGATTTCAAACTCAACGATACCTGTAGTAAACGGTGTTATCAACAGCTTGATTATCGCAGCGTGTACAGCGTTATTGTCGATTTATTTCTCGGCAATGACCGCATATGCAATTCATGTATATGACTTCAAAGGTAAGAAATTTATCTTTAACTTCATATTACTTATCATGACGATTCCTACACAGGTTTCTGCGCTCGGTTTCTTCAGTATGTGTACCGATTGGGGACTCAGAGATACATATATTCCTCTTATAGTTCCTGCTATTGCGGCTCCTGCAGTGTTCTTCTTCATGATTCAGTACATGAAAAGCTCGCTTCCTATTGATATTATCGAGGCGGCAAGAATAGACGGTTCGGGCGAATTCAGAACATTCAACACGATCGTTCTTCCTATGCTGAAGCCTGCTCTTGCAGTACAGGCAATATTCAGCTTCGTTGCATCATGGAACAACTACTTCCTTCCTTCGTTGATCATTGATACATCAACAAAGAAGACAATGCCTATCATGATTGCACAGCTTCGTTCAGCAGACTTCTTAAAGTTTGATATGGGTCAGGTTTATATGTTCATTTTCATAGCAATCATACCTGTTATCATCGTTTATTTCTGCTTATCGAAATTCATCATCGCCGGTGTTTCAATCGGTGGTGTAAAGGAATAAGACAATTTTGGGTTAATATATTTTATACAGAAACGGCATCGGAAATTTTCCGGTGCCGTTTTGCCGTATATAATGCCGTGACAGCAGTGCGGTATTTGCTTTACAGTGAATCGACTAAGAGAGAAGCATAAGAAAATCCCCTGTTAATCGCTTAACAGGGGATCAGAGTTTATTCGGTTATGATTAGCCAAGTCTTGCTTCGAGATCAGCGAGTTCCTGCTTTAAGCCGTCGGGGAGCTTGTCACCGAACTGCTTGTAGAATTCCTTCATCTCTTCTACTTCCTTCTTCCAGAGGTCTCTGTCAACTGCGAGCAGCTTGTCTTCAACTTCTGATGTAACCTCATCCTCGATACCCTTGAGGTTGATGTCACCCTTCTTAGGAAGGTAGCCGATAGGAGTTTTTTCAGCGTCGATTGTACCTTCACATCTCTTGATGATCCAGTCGAGAACTCTCATGTTGTCGCCGAAACCGGGCCAGATGAAGTTGCCGTTCTCATCCTGCTTGAACCAGTTAACGTTGAATATCTTAGGAGCCTTGTCACCGAGCTTCTTGCCCATTTCGAGCCAGTGTGCCCAGTAATCAGCCATGTGGTAGCCGCAGAAGGGCTTCATAGCCATAGGATCGTGACGGAGTACGCCTACTGCACCTGTAGCAGCTGCTGTTGTTTCAGAAGAAACTGCAGAGCCTACATATGTGCCGTGCTGCCAGCTGAATGACTGGTAAACCAGAGGAGTTGTAGCTGCACGTCTGCCGCCGAAGATGATAGCTGAGATCGGAACACCCTGGGGGTTGTTGAACTCAGGTGAAATGCAGGGGCAGTTCTGAGCGGGAGCTGTGAAACGTGAGTTAGGATGAGCGAGCTTGTTGCCTGCTGCTGTGTATTCCTTACCGTTAACCTTGTTGCCCTTCCAGTCTGTTGCATTCTCGGGAGGATTCTTGTCAAGACCTTCCCACCAAGCTGTCATATCATCATTGTTGATAGCAACGTTTGTGAAGATTGTGTTCTTTCTTGTAGATGCAAGTGCGTTGTAGTTGCTCTTTGCGTTTGTACCGGGAGCAACGCCGAAGAAGCCGTTCTCGGGGTTGATAGCGTAAAGTCTGCCATCGGGACCCTGCTTCATCCAAGCAATATCGTCACCTACTGTGAATACTTCATAGCCTGCCTTCTTGTATCCCTCGGGAGGAATAAGCATAGCGAGGTTTGTTTTACCGCAAGCTGAGGGGAATGCTGCTGTGATATACTTGATGTCGCCATCGGGCTTCTTAACGCCGAGGATAAGCATATGTTCAGCCATCCAGCCTTCCTTCCAGCCCTGGTAAGAAGCGATACGGAGTGCGAAGCACTTCTTGCCGAGCAGTACGTTACCGCCGTAAGCTGAGTTGATAGACCAGATTGTGTTGTCTTCGGGGAACTGAACGATGTATCTCTTTTCGGGATCAACGTCAGCCTTTGAGTGAAGGCATCTTACGAAGTCGTTGGAGTCATCGGGCAGGTTCTTGAATGCCTGTGCGCCCATTCTTGTCATAATGTCCATGTTGAGTACAACATAGATAGAGTCTGTCAGCTCAACACCAACCTTAGCGATAGGCGAGCCGATAGGTCCCATTGAGTAGGGGATAACGTACATTGTACGACCCTTCATAACGCCGTCGTAGAGCTTTGTCAGCTTAGCGTACATTTCCTTAGGATCCATCCAGTTGTTTGTAGGACCTGCATTCTCCTTCTCTCTTGAGCAGATGAATGTTCTGTCTTCTACACGGGCAACGTCGTTTTCAGCTGTTCTGTGATATAAGCAGCCGGGGAGCTTTTCCTGGTTGAGCTCAATCATCTCGCCTGTTGCGATAGCCTCGTCACGAAGCGCCTTGAGCTGCTCCTCGCTGCCATCGATCCATACAACCTTGTCGGGCTGTGTGAGGGCTTTCATTTCTTCAACCCACTTTAAAACATTCTGATTCTTTGTCATAACCGATTGTTCTCCTTTTCTTTATTTTATCAGCTTATGCTGATGAAAGTCATTCGGTAGGGAATTACCGATACGGTTCATCGTACCTTGTTCCCCATTTACTATTATAAACTATTTTTTGCAATAGGTCAATAGCGAAATTGCAAAAACAGCAAAAAAATTGCACAAAGTAAGCGTTATATAACCGTCTTTATTTTACAGCATCTAAAACTCACGAATCCGGCTGTATAAAACAAAGTAAGTATAGTCAACGCACACCTTGTGCTTTTAATTTTACTATTTTAATATCTACTGATTTTAAAGGAATTAAATGTCAGCTTTAACTTCCTTGCGAAGCAGTATTATCGCAAGAAGGTTCGGTATTGCCATAAGGCCGTTGAAAAGATCGGATACATCCCATACGACTGTTGCCTGAATCACCGCTCCCACGAAAGCGGTAACAATGAAAATTGCAAGATATACGCCTACCCACTTCTTTGTGAAAAGGTAAACGAAACAGCTTCTGCCGTATATCCACCAGCCTGTAACGGTTGTTATCGCAAAGATGAACGTTGCGATACTGAGGAATGCACCGGCAAAGTCACCGAGTCCGTCCTGGAATGCTATCAGCGCCATATCAAAACCAACGCTTGATTTCTGATCTGCACCGCTTGAAAGAATGCAGAGTGCTGTCATAGTGCAGATAATGATAGTATCAATGAAAACCGAAAGCATTGCCCACATACCTTGCGTATGGTGCTTGTCGGCGCTTGAGTTTGCATTAATCATTACTGAAGAGCCAAGACCGGCTTCGTTTGAGAATACGCCACGTTTTACGCCCCACTTCATAGCCTCGAGCATTACAACACCGACAGTTCCTCCGCCTACAGCCTTGAATGAAAAAGCTTCTGTGAAAATGCGTGCGAATACAGAAGGAACATTTTCAATGTTCATTATAATTACAGCAAAACAGCCGAGCAGATAACCGCCTGCGGCTATCGGAATTACCCACGATGTGACTTTACTAAGGCGGTGGATACCTCCGGGTGCTATTGCGGCAATTACTGCGGCACAGAGGATTCCCGATACCCACAGAGGCACTCCAAGACAGTTCTGAAGCGCCATCGAAGCCGAATTCACCTGAGCCATATTGCCTATACCGAAGCTGGCACCTATACAGCAGACAGCGAACATTCCCGCAAAGAACGCACCGAGTTTTTTGCCGCCGAATGCTTTTCTTATGTAGGCGAACGGTACGCCGCCCGTAAGACCGTCCGATTGCACGGTTCTGTATTTTGCACCGAGATAGTTTTCGGCAAAGCTGGTAGCCATACCGAGAAGTGCGGAGATCCACATCCAGAATATTGCACCTGCACCGCCAAAAGCAATAGCGCTTCCTATTGCGATAATATTTCCTGTTCCTACTGTTGCACCGAGTGCGGCGGTAAGGGTTCTGAAAGGCGAAACCTTCTTTCCGTCAGCCTCAGGCTGTTTTGTAAGGAGTGTACGCTTTATTATAGTAGGGAAGTGCAGCACCTGCAAGCATCTGGTTCTTATTGTGAAGATAATTCCCGAACCTGCAAATAGTATAAGCACCGGTATGCCCCATACTATATTTTCGTTTATCCACTCTAATATTTCCATACTGACTTGTTCCTTTTCATCAAGCACAGACGTGGGTGCCTGTACGTTTTATATATTGATTGTATTCCCGAATATCGCCGATTATGACGGGGAAGCTTCACATCAGATATAATCTCGGCATTTCAGGGGAATTTCCGATTAAAAATAGTATATAAAAAAAGTAAAATCTGATAAAATTATGAATAGTTACTGCTTGTTAATAATTAAAAGCAAAAGTATACAAGTCGAAAAATAACCCCTCCGGTTTTCCCGGAGGGGCGTAAAAACCTATTCTATTCCGACTATTCAAAATTTTTGGGCTTTTAGATTATTTCGTGCGGATTATTCGCCGCAGTATTCCTTCTTGTAGTATTCAACAAGGCCTACGAGATCCTCGTAACGCTTCTTGGAGTTAGCAACAGCCTTATCGAACAGTACGTTAGCTCTTTCGGGGTTAGCACGCATAAGAGAGTTGTAACGAACTTCTCTCATCATGAATTCCTTGTAATCGCCTGTAGGAGCCTTGCTGTCGAGTGTGAACGGATTTGTTCCTGTAGGAGCAGCGGGGTTGAATCTGAACAGATGCCAGTAACCTGCCTGTACAGCTTCCTTTTCTACCTTCTGAGCGATTGTAAGGCCGCCCTTGATACCGTGGTTGATACAAGGAGCATAAGCGATAACCAGTGAAGGACCGTCATATGCTTCAGCTTCTGCGATTGCCTTTAAGCACTGGTTCATATCTGCACCCATTGAAACCTGAGCAACATATACATAACCGTACTTCATAGCGATACCGGAGAGATCCTTCTTCTTAACGTCCTTACCGGCTGCTGCGAACTGTGCAACTGCACCGATGTTTGTAGCCTTTGAAGCCTGTCCGCCTGTGTTGGAGTAAACTTCTGTATCGAATACGAATACATTTACATTCTTGCCTGATGCGAGAACGTGGTCAACACCGCCGTAACCGATATCGTATGCCCAGCCGTCGCCGCCGAATATCCAGTTGGACTTCTTAGCGAGGTAGTTCTTAGCCTTGAGAACTGCATTCTTTTCAGCGCAGTCGCAATCAAGAGCTTCAAGAGCAGCAACGAGATCCTTTGTAGCAGCAGCGTTTGCCTTACCGTCGTTAGCTGTTTCGAAGTATGTGTCGATCTTAGCCTTAACGTCAGCGTTTTCAGTCTTTTCAGCAATTGCCTTTAACTGACCCTGTGCTCTGTGTCTTAATGTATCCTGAGCGATGAACATACCAAGACCGTACTCAGCATTATCCTCGAACAGTGAGTTGCCCCAAGCGGGACCCTTGCCTTCCTTATTTACTGTATAAGGAGTTGAGGGAGCAGAGCCACCCCAGATTGATGAACAGCCTGTAGCGTTGGCAATGTACATTCTGTCGCCGAAGAGCTGTGTGATGAGCTTAGCGTAAGGAGTTTCACCACAGCCTGCGCAAGCGCCTGAGAATTCGAGCAGGGGCTGCTTGAACTGTGAACCCTTAACTGTTGTTTCCTTGAACTTCTCGTGAACTTCGGGCTTGTCAGCTACTTCCTTAACAGCGTAGTCGAACATGGGCTGTTCGTTCATCTGAGAATCAAGTGACTTCATAACGAGTGCCTTGTTCTTAGAGGGGCAAACCTGTGCGCAAACGCCGCAGCCTGTGCAGTCGAGAACAGAAGTTACCATAGCGAACTTCATGCCGGGAAGACCCATAGCGTCCTTCATCTTTGCACCTGCAGGAGCCTTAGCAGCTTCTTCTTCGGAAAGAATTACGGGACGGATAACTGCGTGAGGACAAACGAATGAACACTGGTTACATTCGATACAGTTCTCGGGAATCCATTCGGGAACGTCTACTGCGATACCACGCTTCTCATAAGCTGCAGAGCCCTGGGGGAATGTACCGTCAGCCATGCCTACGAATGTAGATACGGGGAGCTTATCGCCTCTCTGAGCGTTAACGGGGATAAGGATATTGTTAACGAAATCAACGAGATCCTTTCTGTCACCTGTAGCTGTGTGAACGGGAAGTGTACCCTCAGCGTCAGCCCAAGATGCAGGAACGTCAACCTTGATAACCTCGCCTGCGCCCTTTTCGATTGCGGCGTAGTTCATTTTAACAATGTCGTCACCCTTCTTAGCAAATGACTTGTAAGCAGCCTTCTTCATATATTCGATAGCATCTTCAGCAGGGATGATGTTAGCGATTGAGAAGAATGCAGACTGTAATACAGTATTTGTCTTGTTGCCAAGACCGATATCCTTAGCTACCTTGATAGCGTTGATGATGTAGAAGTTGATGTTGTTCTTAGCAATGTATGCCTTAACGGGAGCGGGGAGCTTCTCGTCAAGCTCGTCAACTGTCCACTGGCAGTTGAGCAGGAATGAACCGCCGGGTACAACGTCCTCAACCATATCGTACTTGTCGATGTATGAGGGGTTGTGGCAAGCTACGAAGTTAGCCTTGTTTACAAAGTAAGTTGACTTGATAGGCGACTTACCGAAACGAAGGTGAGAAATCGTAACACCGCCCGACTTCTTTGAGTCATATGCGAAGTATGCCTGAGCATACATATCTGTGTGGTCACCGATGATCTTGATGGAGTTCTTGTTAGCACCGACAGTACCGTCTGAACCAAGACCCCAGAACTTACAGCAGGTTGTGCCTTCGGGAGTCGTGTTGGGGTTCTCACCGATGGGCAGTGAAAGACCTGTAACGTCATCCTCGATACCGATTGTGAACCTGGGCTTTTCTGTGTTGTTGTATACTGCAATGATCTGAGCAGGGTTAGTATCCTTAGAACCAAGACCGTAACGACCTGTGAATACGGGTACATCCTGGAACTTGCCTGCCTGCTTGAGAGCTGCAACAACGTCGAGGTATAAGGGTTCGCCGAGTGCGCCGGGTTCCTTTGTTCTGTCGAGAACTGTAATCTTCTTAACAGTTTCGGGAATAGCAGATACGAAAGCGTCAACGCTGAAGGGTCTGTAAAGTCTAACCTTAACAAGACCAACCTTCTTGCCCTGAGCTAACATATAGTCGATAGTTTCTTCGATGGTATCGCAAACAGAGCCCATAGCAATGATTACCTGCTCAGCATCGGGAGCACCGTAGTAGTTGAACAGCTTGTAATCTGTACCGATCTCAGCATTTACCTTGTCCATGTACTTCTGTACGATAGCTGGTGTAGCTTCATAGTACTTGTTGCTTGCTTCTCTTGCCTGGAAGAAGATGTCGGGGTTCTGAGCTGTGCCGTGCAGAACGGGCTTCTCGGGATTGAGAGCTCTGTTTCTGAAAGCGTCTACAGCTTCGTGGTCGAGCATCTTGTCGAGTGTTTCATAGTCCCATACTTCAATCTTCTGGATTTCGTGTGATGTTCTGAAACCGTCGAAGAAGTGAAGGAAAGGAACTCTTGCTTCGTATGTTGAAAGGTGAGCTACAGCACCGAGATCCATAACTTCCTGAGGGTTAGTGGAGCAGAGCATAGCATAGCCTGTCTGACGGCAAGCGTAGATATCGCTGTGATCACCGAAAATAGAAAGTGCGTGTGTTGCAAGAGCACGAGCGGAAACATGAATAACGCTGGGCAGTAATTCACCTGCAATTTTATACATATTGGGGATCATGAGCAGTAAGCCCTGTGATGCTGTGTAAGTTGTAGTACATGCACCTGCTGCGAGAGAGCCGTGAACTGCGCCTGCTGCGCCGGCTTCTGACTGCATTTCTACTACCTTTACTTCCTGTCCGAAAATGTTCTTTCTTCCGGCTGTTGACCAGGAATCTGTTACTTCAGCCATTACTGAAGATGGTGTAATGGGGTAAATCGCTGCAACGTCAGTAAACGCATAAGACACGTGACCTGCGGCGTTGTTACCGTCCATAGTAAGTTTTTGTCTTCCCATGGGAATCGTCCTCCTTTGTTTTTGCATACGGTCATACCAAGACGTATGCTTTCAACTTAGTATTATATCATAATCGTTCCGGAATGTAAACCTCTAAAAGTGAAAATTTTCAGAATTTTTTAGTTTCCTGTACAATTTTTTGAGTCAGCTTAAGCTAACTCTATATAACTGTCTTTGAAAGAATGTTTTCCGCCGGCAACGAAAAATATGCTCTGTATAAGATATGACAGGCGTATTTCCGCTATCTGTGCGGTGAAGGCGGCTGTGCCGCTGTGAGCGGATATCTGCTGTTTCGATAATCTTTGTGAAAAGTAAGAAAAAATTTCCCGCTCCTCCTTGAAATAATCGCCGTTTAATGATACAATATTATATATAAACTTACTATGAAATTCGCTGCAACAGCAGTTATAGGAACGGAGCAGAAAAATTGATCCAGTATTTAAAGGATATCTGGGAGAATATACAGAGTGTTTTTGCAACAATGGGACTTGTTGATTATCTTGATATTCTCCTTCTTGCCTATCTCATATATAAAGGCATTAAAATCATCAAGGAAACACGGGCGGAGCAGCTTATCAAAGGTATAATTCTGCTTGCTATACTTTTCTTTGTCGTAAACCAGTTTCAGCTGAAGGCGATGAAGGTTATAATAGAAACCTTCATCAATGTCGGAATTATCGCTATTCTTATTGTATTCCAGCCTGAGCTTCGCCGTGTGCTTGAAAAAATGGGACGAACCACAAAGGTGAAAAAGCTGGCTCTTAATTTTGAAAGTAAGACGGATGCGGCGACCGCCGACATACATAACTGTATAGAGGCTGTCTGTACGGCTTGCGAACAGCTTTCGCAGACCGCTACGGGCGCACTTATCGTATTCGAGCGTGAAACAAAGCTCGGTGAGCAGATAGACACCGGTACGATAATCAACGCAACGCCAAGCCCTGAGCTTTTCGGTAATATATTTTTCCCGAACACGCCGCTGCACGACGGTGCGGTGATAATCCGTGACAGCAAGGTATATGCCGCAGGATGCTTCCTGCCTAAGCCCCAGAAGGAAGAACTGATTTCAAAGGCTCTCGGCTCACGTCACAGAGCGGCTATCGGTATGAGCGAGGTTTCGGATGCGGTGATAGTTGTTGTTTCGGAAGAAACCGGTACTATATCTATAGCCGAAAACGGAAGTCTTACACGCTTTTACAATAAGGATACTCTGCGAAAGCTGCTTACGACAAAGCTGATTCCCGAAAAGCCCGAAGCAAAGAAGATGAAGAATAAGGCTTTAAAAAAGCATAAGAAAAACGCACCCGATGCGAAAAAAGAACAGGGGGCGGATAAATAATGAATGAATGGATAAAGAGCTTTTTACAGAATTTTGTAAAGAATCTTAAGAATATTATATTTGCGCTGATTATTGCAATCATTGTATGGTTTGCAATCTCGATGCAGATATTCCCCGATGTCACGACTCACGTCAGCGATATTCCGGTTGAAGTCAAGGCTACGGAATATATGACGAAAAATGCGCTATCCGTAACGAACAGTTATGTTGATAAGATAACCGTACAGGTAACAGGCAAAAGATATGAGGTAGGAAACCTTACTGCAAGCGATTTCACAGCCAGTGCGGATCTGTCGGCTATCACAGCGCCGGGTGAATATAAGGTAAAGGTTAACGTAACACCGGTAAAGGACAACAGCTGTACGGTTGATGATGAGGGTCTGAGCGTTAAACTCAAGGTCGAAAAGACGGTATCAAAAACGTTCAGCATTTCCGACGGCAGTATGAAGGCTGTAGCTGAAGGCATTACCGCTACGGCGGGTATGAAGATAGACAGCGTTACCGCTGAGCCTTCGACTATAACGCTTACGGGCGACAGCACCGCAATAGACGCAGTGAAATCGGTCGAGATACGTTCTGTATTTGCAGGCGAAACCTCAGAGTCGGTTTCTTCAAAAGGTCAGATTGTTCTGCTTGGCAGTAACGGAGATATAATCGAAAATCCCGATATAAAATACGACAACGAAAGCTACACTGTGAATATAACGCTGTATAAGCAGAAAACGCTGCCTCTTACGGTACAGTTTACGAATGTTCCGTCAAACTTTGATTTAAGCAGTCTTAAGTACAGCATCTATCCGGAATCGCTCACTGTTTCTTCACCCGACGATTCACTTGATTCACAGGAGAAGTTCGAGATAGGAACGATAGATCTCAGTCAGCTTACGACCAAGTATTTGCAGAAGCTGACGCTTCCGATAGCTTTACCCGAAGGATATAAGAATATCAGCGGAAACACATCCGCTATGGTTTCGTTTGAGGATGCGGAGAATTACACGTTCCTCAGCTATACTGTCCAGAAGGATAATATCCGTATTATAAACGCACCGGACAATTTTGATGTCGATGTTCTTACAAACGAACTCAGCGTCAATGTTACGGGTCCGGCAGATGAAATAGCGGCGCTTGCGTCAAAGGATATTTATGCGACAATAGACCTTATGGGAACTACGCTTACCGCAGGGCTTAAAGATGTGACTGCGGAATTCACGTTGCGTGGAACCAAGGTCAGAAGCTGGGTTACAGGAGAATACAAGGTATCTATACAGGTTACCGAGAGGGCAGAGGATACTGCAAACTAAAATCGGAACGGAGATGTTTTCTTGAATATTTCATTGCTTTCACAGGCGGTCGGTACGTCTACCGATCCGCTTGAGAATGCGCAGGAGCAGATAAAAGAAGCTGAAACGTTTTTCAATCAAATGATAAACGCTTTTGTAGGATATCTGCCTACGCTGATTGCGGCGGCGATAATACTGATAGTAGGAATAGTTATTTCCAAGCTCGTGCTGAAAATGATGAGCAGGGGTATGAAACACGATGTTATCGACAAGACTGTTTCACGCTTTATTTATTCATTGGTCAGAATACTGCTTTATGCGCTGCTTGCTACTATTGTTCTCGCCGTTCTCGGCGTTCCGATGACTTCTATAATAGCTGTGATAGGTACGGCAGGCGTTGCCATCGGACTTGCGCTTCAGGACAGCCTTTCAAATATAGCGGGCGGATTCAGCATAATGCTCACAAAGCCGTTCAAAATAGGAGATTATATCAAGGTCGATGACGTCGAGGGTACGGTTGAAGCAATCAATATGTGGTATACCGAGCTTCATTCATACGATAATAAAGCCATCTTCTATCCCAACGGGCAGATAACATCAAAGAAGGTCACCAACTATACAACGCTTGGAATAAGGCGTGTGGATATGGTGTATACGATTTCTTACAATGCCGATTTCAGAAAGGCGATGGGGGTTCTCAAAAGCATCACAGACGCCCACGAGCTTATACTTAAAGAGCCTGAGCCGAAAATCAGGATAACCGAGCTTGCCGAGAGTGCTGTAAGAATAACCTGTTATCCGTGGGTAAAGGCTGAGGACTACTGGACGGTATACTTTGACCTTAACGAAGCGGTCAAGGAGCAGTTCGATGCGAACGGTATCGAGATACCCTATAATCAGCTTGATGTGCATCTGAAAAAAGACAATCAGGATGCCGCTACTAAAAAATAAAGCAGGCAATAATGCTTTCGCAGAGCTGTCGCAGGCTCTGCGAATTGTTATATCGGACAATATACGGTAAGGAAAATTGATTTGCGAATGAGAAAAGGAGTTTTTTGTGGATAAGATACATCTGAAATCACCGTCAAACTGGATAAACGATCCCAACGGATTTATATATTATAAAGGTAAGTACCATTTGTTCTATCAGCATTTTCCCTATGCGCCGGTATGGGGCAGAATGCACTGGGGACACGCTGTAAGTGACGATCTTGTTACATGGGAGCATAAGGGGATAGCTCTTTACCCTACTAAGAAAAATGACAGGAGCGGATGCTTCTCGGGCAGTGCGGTCGAGCATGACGGGAAAATGCACATTTTTTATACCGGCATAAATTATCGTGAGGAAGATCCCGAAAATATCAACTGCGCACTGAATTACGGCTTTATAGCGTCACAGATGAAGATTGTTTCGCAAGACGGATATACCTTTGATAATTTCAATGCGAAAACTACGATAATCCAACCTTTGCGTGACAGCACTTCAGGCTCGGAATCCGACACCAGAGATCCTAAGGTATGGCGTGGCAGTGATGCGTGGTATATGATAGTCGGAAGCACCTATGACAATAACGGAAGATTCCTGTTTTTCAAAAGCGAAAATCTCGAAAACTGGGAATATGTGAATTATTGCGAAAAAAGAGGATTCGGCTGTATCTGGGAATGCCCAGATTATTTTGAAGTCAACGGTAAAGGCGTAGTAATCTTTTCGCCCATCGGAATACTTGATGATAATATGACGTATGATTCTGCGGCAATATGCTGTTTTGCGGATTTTGACGAAAAAAGCTGTAAAATGACTATGTGCGATGAATACAGTATGTTTGATTACGGCATAGACCTGTATGCACCGCAGAGCAATACGGATGAAAACGGCAGACGTGTAGTTATTGCGTGGGCGAGAATGCCCGAAGCGGTAGGCGATAATGAGAATAAACGCATAGGTATGATGTGTATACCTCGTGTGGTTGACATAAGAAATAATCATATATATTTTTCACCTCACCCGAACATAAGAAAAGCCTTTTCAAAAAAGAGCGGCAAGCCTTCGCATAAATCGGGATATATGCTGAAAACAGCGATAAACAACGGGGAGAGCATAAATATCGGCGGTTATATCATCCGCCGTGAAGATGATATTATTATAACGGATCGTACAGCGGTTTTTATAAATGATAAAAATTACAGGCTTATTGCAAAAACACCTGTTGTGAAAGAGGGAAACAGGCTCGAAATCTATGTCGACAGCAATCTGATAGAAATATATATCAATGACGGGGAATATGTGCTGAGCAGTGTGGTTTACGGATTGTCGGATATAATTGAAGGCGGAGAATACGAGATTTTCGTAACGGAATAAATATCTGAAAGGAAATATATCATGGAAGAAAAGAACACAAATGTTTCGCAAACGGAAGAAAATCCGGAGCAGAACAGCCCTGAAATATCGGCTGAGAATGAAAGCGTGACCGAAGCGGCAAAAGACGGCGTTAAGACGGCAGTGCCTAAATGGCTTATCATAATTATAGCGGCTATGGCGGCGGTGATAATAGGGCTTTCGGTAACGCTCGCAGTGATTCTTGCGGGAGGGAAAACCGTCGATGAATCGTCATCATCGCAGAGCGGCACATCCGCAGATAACAGCGAAAGCTCATCATTACCCCAAAGCACGCAGAGCGATATTTCGACAGACAGCTCGCAGGGCACTGTAACGGAAGACGGCATCATCCTGCAATATTCCGTAGATAATTCGTGGGGCGACGACGGCAATATGAATTACGGAGTTCAGTTTGGTATCACCAACAATACAAACAGCGGAATTTCGGGCTGGGAGCTGGTCGTTGAAATAGACGGTCTTAAAGGCTGTGAGGGTTGGAACGGCACATACAGCCAAAACGGAAATACAGTAACTGTGACAAACGCTGAATATAACGGGGATATTCAGCCAGGCTCCACTGTGGTTATCGGCTGTAATCTGAATACGGACAAAGAACTGAAAATAAACAGGGCAGAGCTTAACAAAACGCAGTGCGTTGTTAAAGCGGGAAATGTAAATCAGAATAATCAGAATAATCAGAATGCAAACGGTAACGGCACTTCCGAAGCAGATGTTGACGCACTGCTTGAAAGGAGCAAGGACGGCGAACAAGGTGACGACTGGCTTCATACGGACGGAAATAAAATCCTTGATAAAGACGGTAAGCAGGTGTGGCTTACAGGTGTGAACTGGTTTGGATATAATACCGGCACGAATACATTTGACGGCTTATGGAACAGTGAGCTTAAGTCGTCCGTAAAGGCTATTGCCGATCACGGATTCAACCTTATCCGTGTGCCGATGTCGGCTGAGCTTATAAATTCGTGGGCGGCGGGAGAATATCCCAAGGCAAACTACAACAATGCCTACAACACAGAGCTTAACAGTATGAACAGCCTTCAGATATTCGATTATTTTCTGAAGCTGGCGGAGGAGAACGGCATTAAGGTTATGCCGGACGTCCATTCCGCAGAAACAAATGCTTCAGGGCATACGGTGAATCTCTGGTATACCGACAAGGTAAGCGCAGAGGATTATTATAAGGCGCTTGAGTGGATGGCGGATCGTTATAAGGATAATGATACGATAATAGCGTACGATCTCAAGAATGAGCCGCACGGCAAGCCATATGAAGCGGATAAAGCGGCGATATGGAACGATTCCGATTCGGCTAACAACTGGAAATATGTTGCCGAAACTGCCGCATCAAGAATACTTGCCAAGAATCCGAATGTGCTTATAATGGTAGAGGGTACTGAGATATATCCGACAGATATTAAGAGCAACAAGGATTTCAGCTCGACAAATGATGATGATTACTATTTTAACTGGTGGGGCGGTAATCTCAGGGGCGTAAAGGATTTTCCTGTCAATCTCGGAAAATATCAGAACAAGCTGGTGTATTCTCCGCACGACTATGGTCCTACGGTTTATCAGCAGCCGTGGTTTGAGGGTGACTATGATTTTGACAGCCTTATGCGTGACTGCTGGCAGGACAACTGGTTCTTCATCTACAAGAACAATACCGCACCGCTTCTTATAGGAGAATGGGGCGGATTTATGAAGGAGCCTAATCTTAAATGGATGACCTGTATGCGCCGTCTGATAAGCGAGAACCATCTTAACCACACGTTCTGGTGTTACAATGCCAATTCGGGAGATACGGGCGGACTTGTGCTTGATGATTTTTCAACGTGGGACGAAGAAAAGTACGCATTTGTAAAGGAGGTCCTGTGGCAGGAAAACGGCAAGTTCGTAGGTCTTGACCATAAGATCGCACTCGGTGAAAACGGTATCACACTGAAGGATGCCAAGGGGCTTTAGAGCCTGATAAGCGATGAAATTTAAATGCCGATAACGTCATATCCATCCTCGCTAAAACGGCAGGGATGGATATGATGCGAGGCGAATAATAAAATATGTATCTGCTTTACGGGACGTTTATTGTCACGAAATGGCGGAAACTTTAAGCTGTAAAAGAAAATCGAAAAATTTTCAAAAAAGTCTTGACATTTCATTTTTATTGTGTTATAATATACAAGCGTCAATGAGATGAGTGCTTTTAAAGCAGTTAATGAATATGCGGGTGTAGTTCAATGGCTAGAATCCCAGCCTTCCAAGCTGGTTGTGTGGGTTCGATTCCCATCACCCGCTCCATAGTTTTCACGAAAGTGAAAACTTATTTATTTTGATAAATATGAAAATGCAGACCATGCGCCACTAGCTCAGCTGGATAGAGCAACCGCCTTCTAAGCGGTAGGTCACAGGTTCGAATCCTGTGTGGCGTGCCATTTATGGTGGGTGTAGCGTAGCTGGTTAACGCGTCGGATTGTGGTCCCGAAGATCGTGGGTTCGAGTCCCATCTCCCACCCCATATTTATTAAGAACGAATGCCGCCTGCGCTGGCTTATAGTGCCGGCGGCATTCGTTTATACTGGGATATAGCCAAGCGGTAAGGCAACGGACTTTGACTCCGTCACTCGTGGGTTCAAATCCCGCTATCCCAGCCATGTGTAAATCCTCTCTGTCACTGCGATTGAGGGGGTTTTTCTTTTGGGGAATTTGGCGTGCGAGGTGGGATTACGCATTATAATTCTGTTGTTAACAAATCCTATCCGTCTTATTGAGCGGGAAACTTTGCTTTTCTGTAATGCATTATTGATAACCTAACAATCATAAATCAAAATAAAATCGAAGCAGTTGACAAGAGGAATTTATTATGCTATAATATTAAAGCTGTATTCAGATAATAGCAGTATCGAGGTGTAGCGCGCCTGCTTTGGGCAAAAAACGTGAGCGTTGCCGGTGGCAGAAAAAGCGAACGTTTTTAGGTGCAGCGGTCGGAATGTCGAGGCTCACTATTGAGCCGAAGAGATTACGGGAACCGCAAGGGAGCGGACAAAGCAGGGAAGAAAACAGAGATACAAGAAAAAAGTTGATATAAAAATATCGAGGTGTAGCGCAGGTGGTAGCGCGCCTGCTTTGGGAGCAGGATGCCGCAGGTTCGAGTCCTGTCACCTCGACCATAATAGGACACCAATTTTGATACAATGCGTATCTTGATTGGTGTCCGTTTTCTTTATCCGAAAATCCTTGTTTTATGGGATTTATCGATACAATTTAACGAAAGAAGGCTCTGCAACGATCTCAAAACGGTCGCTGCAGAGCCAGTTTGATTTTTTCAGGCTAAACCTTTTAACGATTGGTATGTAGATATGTCCACTTTTTTAGGTGGTATGTCCATATTCACATTCACTGTTTCGAAGCCCGTCCATCAGCCTTTGATATATGCTGTCGGCGTACAGATCGTTTTCATACTGAAGTTCACCGAGTGGGCTTAAATTTATGTCCCGTCTGCAAGCTACAGCTTTACCCATTTGTGATTAAGAACACAGTGTGTTATGCAACGATCAATTCCAGCACCTGACCGCAGCCCATCTGCTTGCTTTTGAAATGAATTGCTCATAACTTGCCAACGGCAAAAAGGCACTCTTAATTCGATAGTAGTCATCCTCCGTAACATCCAAGGTTTGATTTAGAACATCAAGTCCTGAAGCAAGCACGGCTTCTTTGAATAACTCATATATAGCAACCTCTCCACTTCACCGAAAATGTCGTCCTCTAAGCAAGTATACCCGCAGAGTACAGTTTTGTTTTCCGTGTTACGTTGCGGTCTGTTAGATAATACTTTGACGTATTGCAGATATTTTCCTTTGCTGGATGATGTGTTTTGTGTGCTTGCCATTAGGATTGAGTATGTTACTCTATATTTTTCGGGATTATTCGCATTTACACAGTTCTTTTTTCAGAACTAAACATATCGGGGCGAACATTATTCTATCCCATTCTCAGCTTTCTTAATTCTAACCGCAAGATACTCTTTTGTGGGCAAATCAATTCTGAAACGTCCCTTAAAACTTCCGACATTCTCAACCGTCATGTTCCATGTGTCTATAATGTCGACAGTGTATAAATTATTATCGTCAATATGATAATATCTGAATCCCGGACGCGAAATCCCGTGATAAAACAGGTGATAACCGGTTTCATCAGCTAGATTTTCATCTTCAGGAACCACACATAGCTCGTCCCATTCCATGTTTTTGGGTCGCAATCCGCCGTCAGGAGCTTCCTCAAGTATTTTTCGCATAAAAGCTATTCTTTCCGGGCTGTCACCCTTAAGCTCTCCGCCATGAGACCACCATACCGCCTTATCGTCTATGTAGGTTTCGCCATGACCACCGTAGCCGCCGCGGCAAAGTGCTTCCCAGAACCTCCGAACTAGCTCTTGCGGCGAAATATTGCCCCACGCATACTGGATATTTCCCTCGTATAGCATTTCGTCAATTACTATCGGTTTGCCATAGCTTTTTCTCCACTCGGATGTTCCCTCCGGAGAACGCTGAATACTGCAGTGCGTTATCCATGACTTTGTATGATCGTAAAACAGATTACCGTTATGTATTGATCGCAGATGATCATACGGGTCGCTTTCTACGATTATCTGCGCATATTGTTCCCAGTCCTCAATGCTCTTGTTTTTTATCAGGTCATATTCATTAGCAAATGACCACCATACATTTCTGAAAGCCGAAAACCTTGCCGCTGTGTATTTCAGATAAAGTTCGTTTTGCTCCGGTGTCATTGTTGAGAAGCCCCAGCGGTCATACGGGTGAAAGAGGATAATATCTGCCTCAATACCCAGCTTTTGAAGCTCGGTGATACAGTATTCAATATGCTGAAAATGCTTGGGGTTAAATCTCTCGAAATCCCAGTTGTTGCCCTTGGAGTCCGGAGTGTAGCCCCACACATTGTCCTCTGTGATAGCACTTCCGTCAACCGGAGTACCCTCGTATGGATAGGAGCGCGGCTCACGTGAATTGTAGCAGTAGCTTTTAGGAAATACGCAGAAACGTATCTTGTTGAACGGGGAATTTTTCAGAGTTTCAAGAGTTTGTGCGATAAGGTCATCGCTTTGCAGATTCCATACATAACAGGTCGTGCCGACAGGATAATAAGGTGTTCCGTCGGAATACTGAAAATGATATTTGTTATGTACCTTTACGCAGCCGTGATTATTTTCCGACGGCGGCGTGACAGAAAAAGTTCCTTCGTATTTACTGTCAGAAAAATTCCCGCAGACCGTAAAATGGTATTCTTCCTCAAACGATGGCATGAATCTTACTTTGTATATTCCGTTCCCATCGTAAAAACCATTTACGGTTTTGCGCTCGGAATCGCTTTCAAATAGCGCAGTGATACTGCGTTCCAGAAATGGGTTGCCAGCGGTGGTTCCCTCGGAGCAAAACTCGAAAACGCCCCATTTTTCAACTGATTTTGTATAATTCATAATGGTTCCTCCAATGCCTTTACACATAAACCGACGGATCACTGTGCTGGTGGAATCCGTCGGTTTTGATTTTGAATATCACAGTTAATCTGATTTATGGCGCTGAATAAGTAAATGTTATTTCCAGCGTCGAAAGTATCTCATTGTCTTTGACGGGAAGAACAGTCGCGGACAGACCGGAATTGTCGCCATCGGCACATCTGCAGTCATCGGGGATAGATGTTACCCACTGGTTATAGAGGTTTACTCTCGTGCAGTTATTGTCGTCGGAACAGGTATATTCCTTGCCGGATAGCTCACGGACTTCGCCGTTTACCTTAACCTCATCAATAGAGATAGTATAATCCGGGAAGAACTTCTCGCCGTTGTAAATTCCGAGAGCCGAGAAAAGCACTCCCTTTGGAATACCGCAATTTGAGAAATCCAGACTGACGGTGTAGGTTCCCTCACCGGTTATCACAGCATTGTTTGCAACGATACCCAAGGTCATATCCGTCGGGTCGTACTTGTTGCCGACACAGTACTGAACTGAAGAATCAAGACTCTGGTACATTATCCATGCCACTGCGGTATCATCAGAAGCCGGAATGGATACGCCCGCCATAAATTCGTCTTCAGCCGCCTTTGTTGACTTGTCCATTCTCTCCCTTGCGGCAGACTGGATCTCGGAATAATCCTTGCCTTCTTCGGTCGAAGCGCGTCTGTCGCTGTACAGCCTTGCTATGTTTTCATCGGTAGTTTTTCTGAGGGCCCTTTTGTAAAAATCGCTGCAGTCCCAGAGGACGGGGCAGTAATTATACAGGTCGCAGTTATCCAGAAGATTGGCGTAAAACTTATCCCTATCGGGTTTATTCGCCGCACCCATAACGGCATATTCGCCTATAACCACGCCGTATCCCCGGTCTGTGAATTTAGTCAGCATCTGAAAAAGGGAATTCTGCTCCTCGTAATCGCCGGGAGTTCCCCACCGTTTTGCATTGCTGTCACTGCAATAGTCCCACGGCGTGTAATAATGTACTGAAAGCAGAAGCTTGTCCTTTGCAGTGTCTTCCGGCATTTGGTATCTGTCATCGCATGTTTTTCTGAAGTCGGTGTTGTACCCTGCGATAAGCAGGAATCTGTCTGCATTTTTGCCGCCGGTCGAACGTACCAGCTTAACAAATTCGCTGTTAATTCTGTTCGTTGTTTCGTAGCATTCGTCCTCGCTGAGAACTCCTTCTGTTCCGGTGACGTCGCTATCGTTGAGTCTGTGACAAAGTTCCTCATTTGCAGATTCAAATATCAGCTTGTAGGAATAATCGGAAAAATGCTCGGATATCTGCGTCCACATGGACTTATAAAGTGCCATTCCTTTTTCACGAACTGCCTCGTCGGCGGAGCCGAACATTCCCCACCAGCTTCCGTCCCAGTGTTCATTCAGTATAACATACATATCAGCGTCAAGAGCATAATTGACTACCTCATCGACACGGTTCATGAGCCGCTCGTCAATGGTGTAATCTCCGCTCTCGTAATTTATGCCATTGGTCCATGCCACAGGAATGCGTAGAGTATCGAAGCCCATAGCTTTCATATCGTCTATCATATCCCTTGTGGTGACGGGCTGTCCCCATAGCGTTTCAAAGGAAGTGGGGTCTACCCCTAATTCCACATAGCTTTTGTGATTGTATGCCTCCAGCGTGTTGCCGAGGTTTATTCCGTTGCCCATGAGCCGGATAACCTCCGTTGCGGTAAGGTCGTTTCCGGACACATTGTTATCCGTAATACTATTTGTGGTACATCCGTTTAATAACATTGAAATAACCAATCCTATGCTTCCTATAATTTTAACAGCAGAAACACGGTTCATTGAAGATCCTCCCAAATTATGATTTTCTCACCTTAATCAAGGATAAGCCCACTTATTTCAAGATTGTAGGTTATTGATGTAAAGGGAATTTCCTCACCGTTTTTTATGAGTGCAAAACGGTAGCCTATCCAGTCGACAGTTGTTTTTGCGGCAACTATTCCGCATTCCTTGGTGCCGTAAACCACGGAACCTATCTCAGCGCCCATCCAGCCGTTAGCAAGTCCATTTGCGGAGCCGCTTGTCGGGTCAAGCTCTGCGTTTACAGGGACTTCAACGATACCGTTTTCCGTTTCAAGACCTACGGACTTGACAAGTACCTTGTATTTCGCGTCCGGGTCAACGTTGATGAAACCGAAGTTAAGTAACTCGCTCTCTTTTTCAAATGAGGTGGACTTCACGGAATACTCACCGTCACCAGTCATTTCAAGATATGCCGACGGACTTGGACCGGGATTTGCAGCCTGACCGGTAAGTATAAGAGTTTCGTACTTTATCTCGGTATCTGAGATGTTCTCCTCGGGACGGAGTTCCTCGTTGCCCTTTGTGAACTGCCACGATCTCAGTTCAATATCCGCACCGGAAAATACCAGATAGATATTGTGATTTCTGCCGTCAAACTTACTGAATTCAGTAGAACGAACCTTAGCATAATCAGCGTTGTCAAATTCAATGTAAGATACTGCCTTGCCGGAAATGCTGTCAAGGCGAACCTCGATTCTGCCCTTGCCTTTAACATCAGCGGTGAAAGCGGAAGCACCATAACCGAAATCCGCACCTCTTACATAGATCCATGAGCCGTTTGCCTTGCTCTTTGCGGCAGGGTCGTTACCATCTGTGTACCCTATATCGGCAGACGTAAACATAACTGCGCCGCTGTTTTCAGCGTAGGGGTCAAGAAGCTTTATCTGAGATACGCCCTGACGCGTTGCGGCTGTTATCGGGATCTCTCCGTCAGCCGCATTCATCGGGAGATAATCAACCATAATGCTGCGGTAACCTGCTGTGCCGCCTGTCAGTTCTTCAAGAAGGAGCGTGTGGTGGACAATGTAGTTCGTTCCCTGAAACTCGCAGAAATGCGTGTGATTGTTGCCCCAGCGCATTCCGGATTCGCCGTTGGCATTCTGACCGGAATTGTAGAAATATGCACCCTTGTATTCCCAACTGTCTGCGTCAAGGGGAGTTTTTGTGGTCATGTATGCCATACTGCATGTAGGCGGCTCAGGAATGTCCTTGCGATCCCACTTGTTGCGGTTCTGCCAGTCGTTGCAGTAGGTGTAATAATAGGTGCCATCGATGTAATTCAGCTCGCTTGCCTCCAAGAAATACGGGGCGTCAATAGAAACGAACTCGCTGTCAAACGAAAGCATATCCGCACCCAGACGTGCTACCTTAGGCACATTGGTATGTACAACACCGCCGTCTGCAGCATTTCCGCCGCCAAAAGTAAGCCAGCCTGTGCCGTTTTCATCAATGCATACGCCCGGATCGAACGGCGCAGGGCAATTCTCAAGCCCCGGCATATTCTGATAAACCAGCGGTTCGCCGAGAGGGTCAGTCCACGGACCTACCGGGTCGGTGGAGGTAATAACTCCCACACCGCCGCCGGCGTTGGAGAAGTACAGATAGAAGTGCGTAAGACCGTCTTCCTCAACGCGGGAAGCAATTGACGGTGCCCATGAATTTGTTATCCACGGCGCTATTTTGTCGACCTCTATCCTGCCGTGATATATCCAGTTTACCATATCATCGGTGGAAAATACCACAAGCGATTTGATATGGGCGTAGTCGTTCTTTGTTCCCTCTTCCGACTGCTGTTGGTCGTTCGTGCCGTAAACGTAAAGCCTTCCGTCATATTCCACTGCGGTGGGATCGGCGCAGAATATACTCGGCGAAATGGGATTGGCGTTACGCTCGTTTTTGTAGACATTTCCGCTTACCTCGTCGATTATTATTCCGTTGTTAAGGCTGTCGATTATTGTTTCGTTGTCAGGTTTGTCGCTTGTTTCCGCTTTGCTCACACTGTCTACGCTGTCGGCAGAGCTTTCTGTCTGCACAGGTGAATCATTCGAGCCGTTCTGCTCGGAACAGCCGGAAACAAGCAGCATAGCAGCTGTACAAATCAAAGCCGTTATCTTCTTGTTCATAGTTACTCCTTTCATTCAGCCTGCCATCTTTCAAGGCAGATGTCCTTGCCTGAAAATGCAAAATATACATTGTGAATTCCTGTTATTTTTGTGGAAAGAACCACAGGAATTTTATCAAATTCATCATTTGCGAGTTCGATCACTCCCAACGGTTCGGCATTCCTGTCATCAAGACGAATCTCGATAACGCCCGTGCCCTTTGCGGTAACGAGCAGCTTTTCTGTGCCATTGCCGAAATCCACGCCCTTTATGTAAGTCCATGCACCCTCTGCCAGCGACTTCACAGCCATTTTGCCGGTGGATATCTGTTCGTACCACATATCTGCGCAGGTGAACATCTCCGCACCGCTGTGAGCTTTATACGGGTCGAGCGGCTGAGTCTGCGCGACGCCTTCGCGTGTTGCCTTTGTGACGGGGAATTCCGTATCCGTGTAAGGCAGCAGATCCACGCACATACAGCGGAATCCTCCCTTTGTTTTCGTGCGCTCCTGAATGTGAAGTGTGTGGTGAAGAATGTACTTTGTTCCCTTATATTCGATAAGGTGGGTGTGATTGTTGCACCAGTCCATTCCGGAATCACCGGCGTTTAGGAAGAATCCGCCCTTGAACTGCCAGCTTTCCGGGTCAAGGGGAGTTTTGCTCGTCATACAGCCCATGCTGCATGTTCCCGGCGCCGGAATGTCCGTTCTGTTCCAGTTTTCTCTTGACTGCCAGTCCGTGCTGTATGTGTAGATAAAAGTTCCGTTTTCGTAGTTCAGCTCGCTTGCCTCGAAGAAATACGGAGCGTCTATCGGAACAAAATCGCTGTCAAACGAAAGCATATCCTTTCCCAACCGCACTATCTTAGGTATGTTTGTGTGCAGCGTATTACCGTCAGGTGGGGTACCTCCGCCGAACGCAAGCCAGCCTGTGCCGTTTTCGTCGATGCATACTCCCGGGTCAAAGGGCGCAGGACAGTTTTCAAGCCCCGGCATATTCTGATAGATTAGCGGCTTTCCGAGAGGGTCGCTCCACGGTCCGAGAGGGTGTTCCGCCGTAAGCACTCCTACACCGCAGCCGCTGTTCGAAAAGTAAAGGTAAAAATGAGTTTTTCCGTCCGCCTCAACTCTGGAAGTTACGGACGGCGCCCATGAATTCACTATCCAAGGCGCAATTTTTGCGACGTCTATGAAGCCATGGTATTCCCAGTTCACCATATCGTCAGTTGACAGCATAACGATGGATTTTATGTGAGCATAGCCGTTCTTTCCGTCATCGCCGACTGCCTCGTATTCCTGATGGTCGTTAGTGCCGTAAATATAAAGTCTGCCGTTGTACTCAACGCCTGTTGGGTCGGCGCAGAATACATTCGGAGAAATTGGATTAGCCGTATTTTCCAGCTTGTAGCAATTTTCGCTTATTTTCATTAGCATCACCTCATTGTTTTTTTGGCAACACCGCGCAAAAACCATTTATTGGATTTTGTACGTGCCTTGCTGACATTTTTTTTCGTCATATTGCACAATACACGCACAATCTTTGCCCGGTATTGCTTTTATTTTATTATACACATTGTAATGCAGAAATTCAACAGCATATATTCGTTTAATCCACTTTTTAGTCATAATATGCACTTTTGCTCTTGACTTTAGCGCGGAATTAAGCTATACTGTAAACGGGGTGATATTGTGCGCAGAAGAATAGCGGTTATTACCGCAAGAGCCGACGCGTCCGAACAGCGCGATATACTATATGGAATATTCGAAGCCGCATTCCGGGAAGACACCGATGTTGTAGTCTACTCAAACATATACAACCACTGGCAGGACGATAATCTGCTGAATTATGAGAACATAATTTACTCCCTGATTGAGCCGGATTTATTTGACGGCGTTATTGTCACAGCCGAGGCATTCCGGGATATAAAAATAATCAACGATACGATCGATAAAATAAGAGCTGCAAAAATCCCCGCCATTGTTATTGACGGGGAGTTGGATGGATTTAAGAGCGTTTATTCCGACGATGAAACCGACATGGAGAAAATGACGGAACATCTGATAACGGTTCACGGTTTCACGGACATCGACATACTGACGGGAAGCAGGGACAACGCCGCTTCGCAAAAGCGTCTGAACGGCTGCAAGCGCGCATTCGGAAAGCACGGAATAAGCTTTGATAATATCAGAGTGTATTACGGAAACTTCTGGAACGATTCAGGTGAGGAACTTGCCCGGCGGTATCTCAGCGGTGAAATTCCGCGACCTCAGGCGGTGATATGCACCAACGATTTCATGGCGTTCGGGCTGTGTGATGTTCTTTCAGAGGCAGGAGTGGATATTCCCGGCGAGTTGACAGTAACGGGCTACGACCTGACCGGCGGCGACCATACCGCAGGAAGGATATATCACTATCCGCTGCTGACGACTTACCGCAGAAATCGCCGTAAAATGGGACGGGACGCTGTGGATGCTATTCTCGGCGGCAGTCCTATTCAAGACAATTCCGACAGGTTCGTAAGCGGAAACACCTGCCCCTGCGGCGTCTGCCGTTTGCATCTTTTAGATGAGCTTGTTGCGGAAAAGATAGACCAGTATCACACCATTATGAGCACCGTGGCACAGTTTTCCGGCAGGCTTACCACATCGCGTACTCTTGAGGAATACACCGGAGCAGTAAGCGAGTTTTTCTACCTGCTACACGGCGCTGACAGGCTGTTTCTGTGCCTTGACAGCGCATGGAACAGTGAACGTTTCAACGGTGGTGAGTTCCTGTGCTGTGCGATAGGTAACGATTATTCAGAACCTCCGATAAAGTTCAGCAGTGGCGAAACTCCCGTGCCGTTCATTACGGAGCACGATTCCCCTGCGATTTTCTATGTGAATCCCGTGTGCTTTCAGACAAGGCTTTACGGGTATACGGTGCTGGAATACAACCGCCCGGCGAGCTATGATTTCAGCTTCCGCGACTGGAACAAGACTGTTGCGGATACGCTGGAATTTCTGCGAATGAAGAATGATATCCACTATCTCACGCAATGCCAGAGGCAATCCGCACTGTATGATTCGCTGACGGGGTTCTACAATCTTCGTGAATTTGAAAGCATTGTGGAGGAAGCCGGGCATAACTTCTGCATTCAGGCGGTAAGGCTTAGTTTCCCGGACGGCGGAGAATACCTGTTTGGCGAAAACCACCACAGCGATATAATCGCAGAAACAGCGTCAGCAATAAAACGTGTATGCACTCAGCATGAAATATGCTGCCGGACCGATGACAACACATTTCTTATCCTGTTCAAAAGGGAAAACGGAATGTTTCCTGAGAAACTGAAAATATCGCTCCACAACGAGGTTTATTCACGACACGATGAACGGCAGGTTATTATCACATACCACAGTTCCGATAACACGCTGGTCGAAGAACTGCGCTCAGCCGTATCGCTGAATGCAGAGCAAGATGTCAGTCTGATAAGCGAACGAAGAAAACTTCCGCATTATAACGAGCTTGCCGACATAAGGGACAGGATAATTTCAATGCCTAATAAGATGCCTAAGCTTTCGGAAGTCAGCAGAAAAATGTGCGTCAGCGAGGGGCATTTCCGCTTGATTTACCGGCAGTGCTTTGATGTAAGTTACAACCGCGACTGCATAAATTCAAGGGTAATGAAAGCCTGCTACTTACTGTATTCTACCGCCATGAGCATTTATGCGACAGCAGTAAGCTGCGGTTACGATGATGAAAAATTCTTCTCACGGCAGTTCAGGCAGGTGACCGGATTTTCTCCGGCAGAATACAGAAAAAAGATACTGCAGTGACGGCAAGAATATTGTGATGATCAATAAACGACAGACCGAGGCGCTGTAAAAAATAAGACTGCCATCTCAAAAAACGAGCTGCAGGAAAAGCTTTTTTCACAGGTGGTAGAGTAACTCACAGCAAAAGGACTGATTCTAAAAAAGGGAACAATAGTAGATTCAACGATAATAGCAGCGCCGACTTCCACAAAAAAACAAGGAACGCAAACGCAACTCTGACGCACAAGGGGAACACATGGTATTTCGGCTTTTAGCGTACGGGCTAAACGTTCCTTTTGTTCCTCATTTAAAACCGAATATCAATGGCTTCCGGTATAACAATACCGTTATGTCACATTTATCCGCTTCTCTGAACTTTAGCTTTGCGTATTTACGAATTCGGACATAATAAAAGGGCTGCTGCGGCAACCCTCAGAATGTTGAAAAAGTCAAGCAGAAACACTTGTTTTTCATTACTTCACGAATTAATTAATTTGTACCTTTCGCAATTTCTCCATCCGAAATCTCGATGACACGCTTACAGCGAGCGGCAATGTCTTTGTCGTGGGTTACGATTATGACGGTTTTTCCCGACATATTGAGGCGTTCGAAAATCTGCATTATTTCATCTGCGGTCATGCTGTCAAGTGCGCCTGTCGGCTCATCGGCAAGGATTATCTGCGGTTCGTTTACCACCGCTCTTGCTATGGCTACTCTTTGCTTCTGACCGCCTGACAGTTTGTAGGCAGGCGTGTTTGTTTTATCGGACAGTCCGACGCTTTTTAATACATCGTTTATCGCCTTTTCCTTATTGATGGGCTTATCTGTGTATATAAGAGGGATATTTATATTCTGCTTTACCGTGTATTTTTCGACAAGGGCGAAATCCTGCATTACAAAGCCTATATGACTGTTTCTGAGCTTTGCTTTTTCACGCTCCGGTATGGAAGAAACTTTTTTGCCGTCAATATAATAATCGCCGTCCGTTTGCTTGTCGAGAAGTCCGAGAATATTAAGAAGCGTTGATTTTCCGCTTCCGCTTTTTCCGATTATTGCGACAAGTTCGCCCTTGTTTACTTCAAAGCTGATATTTTTCAATGCTTGAACCTGTGTGTCACCGTCACGGAAAGTCTTTGATATGTTGTCGAGTCTGATCATTTACTTTTCCTCCTTTATCTGCATTATAAGCGGTCTTCTCTTAATACTCAACATAACGGGCACAACGGCTATCACTGCCGTTGCAATGCCTGTCAGCATAAAAACAAGTGTAGTCCGGAGTGACATAAATATAAGAGATGAAACAACAACACCGATAAGGTTTATAATCAGCACTTCGGCGCTTATCCTGAGCAGGATATCCGACTGTGAAGCACCGCAAATCATGTGTATGAGCAGTTCACGGATATTTTTTCTGACATAGAGCAGGGTTGACTGTATCATTGAAAATACCGCAAGAATAATGATTATTGATGATATGACGATGAGCGAAATATCGGCTTTTGCCGAAACAAGGTCAATAAGCTGTCTTGTTTCATCGGCAGATATGAAGTTATATGTATTCATGCCGTTTTCTGCGGCGTAATCATTTATTGCGGCAAGGTCGGATTTATCATCGGCATAGATAAGTGAGGTGGGGTAATCAATGCCTTGTGCTTTCATGCTTTCAATGCTCATAACAGGTGTAAATACATCGTCGTCGACGGAAACGATTGAGCTTTTGTCACCTTGCAAAAAGGTTGTTTTCATACCGCTTTTCAGTATACCGACTACCTCGTATTTATCAAGGTACAAATCACCGATGTTATAGTTGTTTTCAAAGTCACTTCCGAGAACTACGGGCGGATTATCTGACAGATCTTTGCCGTATTCTGTATTTTGAAACAGCCGTCCTTTGCTTACTTCAAAGCCGAATATATCAAAGTAATGCTCTGTAATTACAGACAAAGTATATTCTGTACCGTCTTTTTCTTCATAGAATTCGGAACGCCCCTCGGTTTTATAGTTTTCGGCTATGTAATAGCTGAGGTTTCTTTCCTTTTCTATGTCGTCATAATCAACCACTATTCCGCCGTCGGTGTAAATATCGGTGCTTGACGGGCTGTAGCAGTTTTTGGGAAAATCAAAGCCGTCAAGGGCATTCACAGTTACAGTTTTATATGCGGTGATACTGCAAAGATTGCCTATAACAAAGAATGCTACTATCATCTGGAATGTAAGAAGCAGGCAGGAAAACAGGTTCGATTTTATATCGAAAAGAATTATTTTTATAAGTTGCTTGTTCATAACACTCTCCTTAACGAAATGACCTGTTCGTGCGAATACTTGTCACTCAGACTGTAGGAAATTATACCGCCGATAAGAAGGATGAACGCTACGGATATAAGTCCTGCAGAAATTCTGATATTGCCGAGATAATAAGAAACGGCAGGAATAAGAGTAAGGAGCAGTGTGACAATAAAGCCGATAAGTATGCCGACTGCGGAGATCATAAGGAAATTTATGAATATCATTTTTTTAATGTCCGCATCATCTGCACCGCATATACGGCGAGCCATTATTTCGGAGCACTTGGAGTTTATCCATGACCATGTGAACACGCCCGAATTCATAAGAATAAGCAGACCGATAAGCAATATTGCAATGATGATAACTATATTGCCTGATGTAAAGAGATTGCCTTTTCCCGCTATCTTGGATATATCATCGGTTCTGATATTGGTATGGGGGTTTTTCCCGGTTATATCTGATTTTATGCTTTCGGTGACTGAGGGCGTTTTATCTTTGTTGTCAATTATAAGTGTTAGTCCCGAAAACCGCACTGTGCTGCCGCTGAGCTTATCAGACTGCAATATGAAATCGCTGTCTTTACCTCCGTATATGTTGATACTGCTGACGGTGTAATTCTGTCCGATGAAGTTTATCGTTTTTCTTCCGTTTATCGTCATACAGTACGGCTCAAGTTCGGGCTTTATCACGGCGGTCGGTGCGCTGTTTTCAGAAGATGTTTTTTCGTAGTCAAACAGGGCGTAGCCGGAATTGTATTCGATTACGAGTTTTATTGCACCGACAGCTTTATACTTTGACAGTATATCGCCTATATCGCTGTAGGTGAGGGCGCTTTCGGAGTTGCGGTCCTGATTGACTGTTATTATTTCTGCATTATCTGAAAGCCTGCCTGCGACGCCTGAGCTTACTGAATTTAAAAACATAGAAATGAGAAAAGTGCAAAGAAAATACGTTACGGCAAAGAATGTTATCATCATGCCGCTTTTGTTGAATAATTGTCTGATATTATCACCTCATAATTCAAATCTTGTATGCTGTTATTAACGTATAGTGCAAAAGAGTGTTTCGCAAATTTTGATATTTTTATTATATATGATTTATTTAGATTTTTCAATAGAATTTTTGAAATATATTACATTTTGTCGGTTTGCAATAGAGATGTAAAAGAGCGGCAGAAAAGCCAAACCTGTGTGTTACAGTTAAGTTAAGAAAAAGCAACAGGACACAAAGCAAACCCTTTATGAATGCGGTAATACAAAGCACCCGCCGCCGTCAAGCGATAACAGAATATCCGCAATCGCATCACGGTAAGGAATATAAAGTTTTTGATTATTCTTAAAAAACAAAATCCGCAGGACTTGCTCATTTAAAGCTGAGCAGTCCTGCGGTTATGTTATTTCGTTCTTGTAAAACGGTCGGTTGTTTTAGCGTCGCAGTCAGATTACAAGCACTTTCAGCCTTGTCCGTAATAGGCGTTTGCACCGTGCTTGCGCAGATAATGCTTGTCAAGAAGCTCCTGCTGCATTCTTCCTGCAGTGGGTGCGATAGTGAGTGCGTGGTAATTCATAAATGCGACTTCCTCAAGCACTACGGAATTATGTACCGCCTCGTGTGCGTCTTTGCCCCAGGTGAACGGGCCGTGACTTTTGACAAGCACCGCAGGGATAGTCATAGGATCGATGTTGTTGAATGTTTCAATTATGACCTTTCCTGTTTCCTTTTCGTACTCGCCGTGAATCTCCTCGGGAGTCATGGCACGGGTGCAGGGTATTTCACCATAAAAGTAGTCGCCCTGTGTTGTGCCCATCGGCTGAATGCCTGCACCTGCCTGAGCAAACGAAGTAGCCCAGCGGCTGTGGGTATGCACGACACCACCGATAGCTGAGAAGGAGCGATAAAGCTCGAGATGAGTAGGAGTGTCACTGGACGGCTTCCACTTGCCTTCGGCTGTTTTTCCTGTTGCAAGTTCGACCACCACCATATCCTCGGCAGTCATTTCCTCATACGGTACACCGGAGGGCTTTATCACCATCATTCCGCTCTCACGGTCAATTGCGGAAACATTTCCCCAGGTGAACGTTACAAGGTTGTATTTCGGGAGCAGAAGATTGGCTTCAAGAACCTCCTGCTTTAATTTCTCTAACATATTGCGTCCTTTCTTACTTTGCCGCTGCGTATTGTGCCGCAAGTCCACGTTTGTAGTTTTCCATAAATTCTGCAAAACCCTCTGCACCGTTCTTTTCGGGCTGAAGCGTGGTGGATTCCATGCCGACGAATACCTCACGGTCAAGGAATTCCGACAGTGATTTTCCGCCGCCGCATACAGTATATGCCGCAAGCAGAGCCATTCCCCATGCGCCGCCCTCTCCGGCGGTCTTCATAACGGAAACGGCACAGCCAAGCCCGTCGGCAAGGAACTGCTGTGCAACTCCTTTTGTCTTAAACAGACCGCCGTGTCCTGTTATTTTTTCAACGGAAACCTGCTCCTTTTCAAAAAGTATATCCATTCCGAGCTTCAGTGCCGCCATAGTAGAGTATATTTCCGCACGGAACAGATTTGCAAGATTGAATTTTCCGTCGGGAGTGCGGAAATACATCGGTCTGCCGTTTTCCGCTCCTGCAACAGGCTCGCCTGAAAGAAAATTATACACAACGGTGTTGCCGCAGTCGGGGTCGCCCGTCAGTGCGTGATAATACAGCATATCATAAAGTGCGGGCTTTGCGATAGGGTGACCGCTGAGCTGTGCAAATTCACCGAATATCTTCACCCATGCGTCAAGCTCGGAGGAGCAGTTGTTGCAATGCACCATAGCAACGGGAGCGCCGCAGGGAGTAGTCACTACGTCAATTTCAGGGTAGTAGCCCTTAAGCGGCTTGTCAAGAACAAGCATAGCGAATATCGAGGTGCCTGCCGATACGTTTCCGGTTCGGGGAAGCACACTGTCGGTCGCTGTCATTCCCGTACCTGCGTCACCTTCGGGAGGGCATAAGGGAACTCCCGGCTGCAGTGTACCTGTCGGGTCGAGCAGCTTAGCGCCGTCGGCGGTCAGAAACGCCTCCTTTGCGCCTGCGTTAAGCACTGAAGGGAGAACTTCCGTCAGCTTTACTGAGAAACCTTTTGCCGAAAGCACCTCATCAACCTTTTTGATGTAGTCTGTGTTGTAACCGGTGCTGTCCACAGGGAAGATGCCGGACGCTTCGCCGATGCCGACCTGTCGCTTTCCGGTAAGACGGTAGTGGATATAGCCTGCAAGCGTATTGATATGAGCAATATGTCTGACGTGTTCCTCGCCGTTCAGTATTGCCTGATAGAGATGAGCTATGCTCCAACGCTGTGGAATGTTGAAGCTAAGAAGCTCTGACAGCTCGGATGCCGCCTGCTCTGTGATAGTGTTACGCCATGTGCGGAACGGAACGAGTAAGTTATCGTCCTTGTCAAATGCCATATAACCGTGCATCATTCCGGAAATACCAATTGCGCCGTAGGTAGTCGGAGTTACTCCGAACTTCTGCCGTATATCCTCTGTGAGTGCCGCATAACAGTGCTGTAAACCTGTTGTGATGTCATCAAGGGAATAAGTCCACACGCCGTTTTCATAGCGGTTCTGCCACTCGTGACTGCCCGAAGCAATCGGGGCGAATGTGTCGTCTATAAGCACTGCCTTTATTCTGGTGGAACCGAATTCGATTCCGAGATATGTCTTTGCGTTTTGTATCTTCTCTTGTATTGTCATATTATCACCTCTTGAGAGCCGCAGTAGCGTCAAGCAATTCAAACTGCTGCTCAAAACTGTTTATGTCGGTCTTGCCATCGATCATAACAAGCTCCGTATTCGTTATCTTTGCAAACAGACGTATATCTTCTGCTGTAAATTTAAAAGACAAGTTATAGATAAATCTGTTACAAATTTAAGTTTTGTCTGTATTGCTTTTTTATTGTAACACAAAAGATAAGTAAATGCAATGCATAAATTGAACATTTTTGCCGGAATGATTTGTGCATTTGTCACAAAACAGATGCTTTTGACTTACAAATATCGTGCTGAGTAAAAACTGCTTGACAAACAACGGACAAAGTTGTATTATATATGTGAACAAATTTGTATTCTTTTGTACGAACTTGTGCTTTGCATAGAGGTGATAATTAATGACTAAATATGAAGCTGTTGCACAGGCAATTAAAACCGATATTGAAAACGGCGTGTATAAAGAGGGACAGCCGATTCCTACCGAGGAGCTGCTGACAGCTCAGTATGATGTGAGCCGTCAGACGATACGCAGGGCGTTGTCGCTTCTTGTAGAGGACAATCTTATAATAAAGCGTCAGGGGAGCGGCTCGGTGGTACGGCCGAAGCGGCTTAATCCGAGGACAGGGAAGATAGCTGTTGTTGCAACATACATCAGCGACTATATTTTCCCGAGTCAGCTGCGGGCAGTGAATGATGTATTATCCGAAAACAAGTATACCGCTGTTCTTTCTGCGACACGCAACTGTGTTTGCAACGAGCGTGCGATACTTGAAGAAATACTCAAGAATCCCGTTGACGGAATACTGATAGAGGGTACAAAATCGGCTATGCCGAATCCTAATTTCGATTTGTATGAAAAACTGATAGAAATGGATATACCTGTAGTATTTTTCAACGGATATTACCCGTCGCTCAGCGGCACATATTCTGTATGTGCGGATAATCAGGCAGGCGGTGCAGAGCTTGTAAGGCATCTTATTGAACGTGGTCACACAAAAATCGCAGGCTTTTTCAAAAGCGATGACATTCAAGGTCATCAGCGGTATTCAGGCTTTATTTCGGAGCTGTTTCGCAATGGTCTGATAATCCCCGATGAGAATGTGTTCTGGTATATTACCGAAACGAAGGAGGAGCTTTTTAATAATCCGCAGGAGGTATTAAATCGGCTTGGCGATAATACGGCGGTCGTATGCTATAACGATGAGGTGGCGTTCGGACTTATTAAGTGCCTGCTTTCTGCCGGCAGACGTGTTCCTGAGGACGTTGCAGTAGTCAGCTTTGACAACAGTAATCTTAGCCGGATCTCTCCGGTCACGATAACATCGCTTTCCTATGAGGACAGAAACATAGGCAGAATTGCGGCTCAGAAGCTCGTTGATATTCTGAACGGCAAGGAGGTTACGTCCGAGGTGTTGCCGTGGACTTTTATTCAGAAAGAAAGCTCATAAATATGAAGGGATGTTTTATCAGAGTATCTTCAGACCGCAAAACCGGAGGCTTTATAGCTAAGACTTTAAAGCTGCGTATGGCAGTATAAGCATTTTATTTTTTAAACCGCATTGTTGTGCGGTTTCATCGTGTCGAAAAAGTATTTTCCGACACGATGCAGCCGTTGATAAACAAGCGCAGACAAGGAAACCGCTCCGACAGGCGTACAAAGGTACGTTGAGGAGCGGTTGACGCTGTAAGCAAAAATGCTTTCACACAGCCATTTTTACAGCTGTGTGAAATTCTTTTTATTTATCAGATTTTTAGTTTGAGCCGATTTACTTTTCTGCATTTTTGCGGTGCGTGGGTTTATCGACAGCCTGAAACCGCATTGTTGTGCGGTTTGTTTTTTACTGACCGTTTTTTGACTGTTTCGTTTCAAAAATTTTGCTGAGTAAGCTTGAAGGCGGCGGTTAATAATCATGCTGAGATCTCGAACGCAAAAGAAAACACCGATACACAGAGTAACGGTGTGAAATATTCGTTAAAAGAGTATACTGAGCATCAAAAAGAAAACTGGAAGGACAGTAAGCAAATAATAGTCTACGAAAATGAAAATCAGTTGCGTAACTTTATTCAAAAGTCACTGGATGGTGAGTATTTATCTGTAAAGAAAAAAATGTATTTTGGTGCAATAAGTACCGATTTAGCTGAAAGAATTTTTAATGAGACAGGAGTGGATGCAGAAAACTATAATATTACTATCAGCTCGAACGAAATCAGAAAAATACTATTAAATTCGCGCGGAGATGAAAAAAAGAAAACCTTAGAGGACAGCGAGCTATTACTGAAGATGATATATTAGCTATTCCGAAAATTATTGAAGAAGCAGATTTCATTGAGTTAGACAGGGAAAAATATGATGGGAAACCGATAATTCGATTTATCAAAACAATTAACGGAAAAGCAACCGTTGTATCTTATGTTTCTCAGAAGAAACACGATTTAGGTGTGCAAACGATGTATTCGAGTATAAAAAAATATAGCCTTGTTACTGCGGCGAATGCCAAAGCCCTCACGGAAACGTCCGAAACTACAAGTAATACAGCTATCTTTAACACCACTATATCACAAAGTGATTCGGATGTCAATAGCAGTATACGCACAAAAGGGGAAAATAATACTAAATTTTCTCTCCCCGAAACTGACAGATATGTCAAAAATATTAATGATATTTACGGATACAAAATAAAACAAGGTATCAAAGTAAACGAAGATTTATTAGAATTATTGAGCATTTATGACAAAAATGCAAAGGTTGATACAAATGGTAATGTGACAGTATACCACAGAACAAACGCAGATGCCGCTGACTTTCTCGGTAAAGCCTGACAGCATATACCGTATATGGTTCGGATTTGCCGAATACAGCGGTGATGAAATAACGCCGCCCGAAATTACGCCAATCGTTCGTAAAGGCTTTACGGTTATTGAATGGGGAGGCGCTGTTCTGGATTGAGTCAATGCCGTGAATAAAATTGAGCCGTTGCACTTTATTTGTGCAACGGCTCGTTTTGGTGTCTGTATGCTTATTTGTCTTCTTTGCCGAAAGGTGTTGATAAAGCACTGAGCGGGAAAGGCGGATTTGCAAGCGGTTTGCAGGCAAGCGATAACAGCAGATATTCGTTATCGTCTGCGGCAATCCTGTTTATTTTAAGCTCACCGCATTTCTTACAGCGGTGTATCAGCGCCCATTCGCCGTCGGGACGGACATAGATGCTGATAGGCTCCATTATCCCTCCGCAATCGGCTGAGCGGTCGCCGGGTATGTTGTCAAGATGTATGCTTGATAAGCAGTGGGGGCAGTGATTACGGTTGTTTGTTCCGCAATCCCTGACCGTAATGAATTTTCCGCAGGCTTTGCAGTTAAAGCCCTCGTCCTGCGTTCCGTCATCGGTTACTACAGTGTGATATTCGGTTTCTTTGTGTATATTTTTTACCGGTTCGTCTGTGCGTCTGCGTCTGTTCATATTTCCGTCCTTTTCAGATTATTAAAAACGGCAGGTGTATTTCAACCTGCCGCAGTTAAATTAAATTATACGGGCATTACCTTGTTAGCTTTATCAGCGTGTTCAGCGTCAATGCCAAGCTGTTTGTCCTTACGCTTTTCAAAGAACTTTTCAGCTACCTGACCGAACATAGCGTAGCTTAATACGTCCTCGTCCTGCTGTGACCACTTAGCGCATTCAGCCTTCAGCTTTTCAAGCTCAGGCTCGATAAGGTCTGCGGGGCGGCAGTCGATAGGCTGTTCGTCACCGAGAATCTTCTTTCTGAACTCGGGGTCGATGGGAGCAGGTGTCTTACCGTAGCTGCCCTTTACAAGACCCTTGAATTCCTTTGTTACAGTCTTGTAACGCTCACCGAGAATTACATTGAATACAGCCTGTGTACCAACAATCTGTGATGTAGGTGTAACAAGGGGAGGGAAGCCTGCGTCTGCTCTTACACGAGGAACTTCCTTAAGAACCTCCTCGAACTTGTCAGACTTGCCTGCCTGCTTAAGCTGAGAAAGGAGGTTTGAAAGCATACCGCCGGGAACCTGATATATAAGAGCGTTAGCGTCAACTGCAAGGAGCTTGGGATCAAGCAGACCGCTGTCGATGTACTTCTTGCGGAGCGTCATAAAGTATTCTCTTATCTCTGTGAGGAGCTTTAAGTCAAGTCCTGTATCGTACTCTGTACCCTGTAATGCGGCAACCATTGACTCTGTGGGAGCGTGCGATGTGCCGAGCGCTAAGGGTGACATTGCTGTGTCTATAACGTCAACGCCCGATTCGATACCCTTTAACAGACACATTGAAGCAAGTCCTGATGTGTAGTGTGTGTGGAGCTGGATCGGGATATTTACAGCACTCTTGAGTGCCTTTACAAGTCTTTCTGTTTCATAAGGAGTAAGCAGAGCCGCCATATCCTTGATGCAGATAGAATCTGCACCTGCTTCTTCTATTCTCTTTGCATAGTCGATGTAATACTGTTCTGTAAATACTTCACCGAGTGTGTAAGAGATAGCTATCTGAGCGTGTGCGCCCTCCTTCTTTGCAGCCTTAACGGCTGTTTCGAGGTTTCTTATATCGTTGAGCGCATCGAAAATTCTGATTATATCAATACCGTTTGCTACAGACTTCTGAACGAAATATTCCAGTACATCGTCAGCATAGTGACGGTAACCGAGCATATTCTGTCCTCTGAAAAGCATCTGTAACTTTGTGTGAGGCATTTCACGTCTTAATATACGCAGTCTGTCCCAGGGGTCTTCGTTCAAGAAACGTAAGCATGCGTCAAATGTAGCACCGCCCCAGCATTCAACCGAATGATAGCCTACCTTGTCCATTGTGGAAAGGATAGGGAGCATTTCCTCTGTAGTCATTCTGGTTGCGATAAGCGACTGATGAGCGTCACGCAGTACGGTTTCGGTAATTCCTACTTTTGCCATAACCTTTATTATTCCTTTCAATCAAGAGTTACGCATTGATTGTTGCAATCAGTGTGCCTGTTTCAACAGACTGACCCTTTGTAACATTGATGCTTGCAATTGTACCGTCACAGCTTGCTACAACGTCGTTTTCCATCTTCATAGCTTCGAGAACTGCGATTACTGTACCGTTTGTAACCTTAGCGCCTACTGCGAGCTTAACGTCTACGATAGTACCGGGCATAGGAGCGTTAATCTTAACGCCGCCCTGTGCGCCTGCGGGAGCAGCGGGAGCTGCTGCCTTCTTGGGAGCGGGAGCTGCTGCGGGTGCGGCAACAGGTGCTGCACTGCCGTCTGTTTCTTCAACGGTTACATCATAAGCGGTACCGTTTACTGTGATATTGTATCTTTTCATAACAAAAATCCTTTCTTATGTCGATTAATATACGAAGTTAACGTGCTTTTTAGCAGGAGTAACAACTCTCTTTGAAGATGTTGCTTCAATTGCAGATGTCAGTGCGGATTTAGTATCCTCGGCTGTGATAACTCTGTCAACGTAGCCGTTAGCTGCAGCTGTGAATGCGTCTGCTTCGTTGTCTGCATATTCCTGAGCCTGCTTTGCATTGTCTTCCGAAACACCGTTTAAGAATACAACTGCCGCTTCGGGAGTTGTGGGAGCGATAACCGCACCTTCCCATGCGAATGTGAAGTCGCTTCCTGCCGCTGTGCTTGCGAGTGCAACATAAGCACTGCCGTAAGCCTTGCCTGTTACAACTGCAATCTTTGCTGTTGTAGCGGAAGCGTATGCCTGTGCGAGCTTTGCACTGTCACGGATGCTTCCTGCAAGCTCAGCCGCACTTGACTTCTCAAAGCCTTCGCTGTCAACGAATGTAACAACGGGGATTGAATAAGCGTCACAAAGAGTAACGAAACGTGCAATCTTTGCACTGTCGTCTGCTGTCAGCTTTGCACCGTTGTTTGTAGCAACAAAGCCTGCTGTTCTCCAGTTAAGGCTTCCTATTGCGGTAACCGCAGATGTACCGAACTGTTTGTAAAGCTCAATAACGCTTTCCTTGTCGGCTACCGAGTTGATAAGCTCGATGCCTTTGAGATCAGCCGATACAGCCGCATCGTTTTCCATATAATAATCGTTTCCTGCTGTTTCAAGATTGTTCGCAGGGAGAACGGATAATAACTGCTTAGCCTTAGCTATAGCTTCATCGCTGTCCTTTGCAAGAATAGCCGCTACACCTGACTTTGCGGCATTCTCGGCTGTACCTGCACCTGCCGTCTTATCATCGGCTGTAAAAGGTGCTGTCATGAACAGCTCTGATTTTTCTGTCATAATGACCACATCAGCCATACAAGCTATCATAGCGGCTGTGCCTGCGCAAAGACCGTCTACTACAGCTATCTGGGGAACAGCACCCGAAAGTGCCGCACTCATCTTGGCTATCTCACCGTATGCACCGAGTGTCTTCATACCTTCCTTGATATCTCCGCCCTTTGAGTCAAAGATACCGATAACAGGAGCACCGTTTTTAAGTGCCAGCTCGTAAACCTTCTTGATTTTGAGAGCTGCCGCAGTGTTTACCGCACCTGCGTTAACGCTTGTGTCCTGAGCGTACGCATATACGACTGCTCCGTCAACATAGCCGTAACCGCTTACAACGCCTGTCTTTTCACCGTTTGCTCCGACAAATTTGCCAAGTTCGACAAAGCTGTCCTCGTCAAACAGAGAGATAAGCTTGTTTGCAGCTTCGCTTGCGGCTGTCTGCTCCATTTCAGCAATTGTTTTCTTCATTGCCAGAATTCCTCCGTTCTCGCTTTTCTGTGAAGCGGTAAGCTGCTGAAAATAAGAGCCGACCGCTGTTTATAATTATGCCTTTGGGCACATCATATTCAAGTATAATTATAACTCATTTCATCTTTAATAACAAGCGAAATTCGCTATTTTTTGCAACTTTTATGAGATGTGAAAAAATTATCAATGTCAGAGATGTGATTATCGTTGTTTTGCACAAAACCACGTTTTAAAAGTTCATTCCACACCGTTTCGGATTGCATATTTACGGTACACTTATTTATAAAGTGATTAAAAGCGTAGTTCATAGCGGTTCTCATAAGCCCGTCAACAAGCATTATGTACTGCGTTTCAAGCTTTTCCACAAACAGTGTTTCGCCGTCTGTCGTGCAGACGACCGAGCCTACCGGCGTATCGCCGTCCTTTGCCTCGAACACCAGCTTGTCGGTAATAATGTTGTTTTTAAGTATCGTAATCATTTTTTACCCGTTCTCTTGGTCGATTTGTCGCTTGAAACCAGTGCTTTCAGTCCCTTTAATTCTTCTGCGGTAAGGTCTGCCCATTCGCCCGGCTTCAGCATACCGAGTTTTATATTTCCGACAGCGTTTCTTTTAAGACGCACTATCTGTAATTTTACAGCCTCGCACATTTTTCTTATCTGTCTGTTCTTGCCCTCGGCAATCGTAAATTCAAGCACGGTTCTGTTTTCTTCTTCGGCAAGTACCGCAACGGTGCAGGGAAGTGTAACGCCCGTGTCAATCTTAACACCTGAAGCAAGCGTTGTCAGCTTGTCATCTGTTACCTCGCCTCTTACGGTTACACGGTAGCGCTTCTTTATATGACGTGACGGGTGCATTACGGCATTTGCTAGCGCACCGTCGTTTGTGAGTATCAGAAGTCCCTCAGAATCCTTGTCAAGTCTGCCTACGGGATAAACACGCTCGTCAATGTCGTCGAGAAGGTCGGTAACTATCTTTCTGCCGTGCGTATCCGCCATAGTGGTCACATAGCCTCTCGGCTTATACAGCTTTATGTATCTCAGCTGAGTGCCTAAGGAAGCTATCTTTTCGCCGTTTACCGTTACAATATCGTTCTTGGGATCGGCCTTGTCACCGAGAGAAACCGGTCTGCCGTTTACCTTTACACAGCCCTGTTCGATATATTCCTCGGCTTTTCTGCGTGAGCAGTAGCCGCTGTCTGCTATTATTTTCTGTAATCTCACTTTTTCCATTGTTCCGTATTCCTTTCAAATTCCGTATCCATACAGTATCAGCGTGTCAGCAGTCCTGCAATGAATTTATATATCACGGTAAAAAAATCCGTTTTACGTTCTTTTTGTACACAGCTTTCAGCCGTTTGGAGCGGCGCTGTTGCTATTGTATTTCCGTTTAGCAGGTAATGTATTTCGCCGACCTTTTCGCCTGCGGCAAGTCCTGCATAAATAAATTTCGGCATATATATTTCTGCGGTTATTTTGTCTTTCTGTTCGTTGCACAGCGGTAGTTTTACTGCACCGCATTCAACACCGACCGTTTCCTTGTCTGAGCCGACAACGGATAAGGAAAGAGCGGATGAGTCGTACTTCATTTCGCAAAGCGTCACTTTTTCGAAGCCGTAGTCCAGCATTTTTGCATGGTCGCTCCAGTCGTTCGGCGCATTAAGCGTTACCGCTATAAGCCTTACGCCGTCACGCTCGGCACAGCTTACAAGGGTTCTTCTTGCACTGTCGGTAAATCCTGTCTTAACTCCGATACAGCCGTCATAGCTTGTGAGCAGTTTGTTCGAGTTAACGAGTATGCGGTCGCTTTTGGGATTGCCGAAAGAAACCTTTGCTTTTGGCAATCCGCATATTTTTGCAAAGTCCTTATTGTTCATCGCTTCCCGTGTAAGCAAGGCGAGATCGTAGGCACAGGAATACTGACCGTCTGCGTCAAGTCCCGACGGGGTGACAAAGTTCGTGTCGGTCATACCGATTTCTTCGGCTCTTTTATTCATCAGCACGGCAAACGCCGATTTGCTGCCCGATATATTTACCGCCGCCGCATTTGCCGCATCATTTCCCGAAGGCAAAAGCATACCGTAGCATAAAGCTCTGCGTGTTACAATATCGCCTTCCCGAAGTCCCATTGAGGTTCCTTCGACCTTTATGGCGGTCGGGTCTACCTCGAATTCCTTGTCGGGTTCTCCTGCCTCAAGGGTCAGCAGAGCAGTCATTATCTTGGTCGTGCTTGCTATCTGTCTGTGTTCTTTTTCGTTTTTAGAAAAAAGCACAGTTCCCGTATCCGCCTCAATAAGAATAGCACTGACAGCCGATACTCCGATTCCGCTTTTATCGGTATTTTCAAGATAACACAGCTTTTTTGCGCTCTCGGCATAAACTGTCACAGTCGCAGTAACGGCAAAAATCACGGCAGCTGCGACAGATAGAATTTTTCTTTGCATAACGTTGTCCTTTCCGCATAGTTTTGGTATATCTTATGCGAAAAGGACAGATGTTATTGCTTATTCTTCTGTTTTTTCTTCAGATTCTTCGTCATCCTTAGAGAAGATAGCCTTGATCTTGGAAATAAGGTCGGGTACGCCGCTGATTATACCGTCAATAGCACTGTTGCCGGTTGCACCAAGCTCAAGCATTTTAACATCGCCGTCACGCTGTACTACGATAAAAGCCTGCGGATTTATCGTGATGCCTGCGCCGCTTCCGCCCGCAAATACTTCCTTGGGAGCTTTTGTGGGCAGGTCTGAGCCGCCTGCGACAAAGCCGAAGCTGACTTTCGAAACGGGAATGATTATTGTTCCGTCGGGAGAGGTGATAGGGTCGCCTATTATAGTGTTAACGTCAACAAGCTCTCTTATCTTCTCCATAGAAGTTCCCATAAGTCCGTTGATTGGATGCTGTTCTGCCATTTTGATTTCCTTTCCGAAAGCTCACGCTTTCTCTGCTTTTGGCTTTGTATTGCTTTCAGCCGTTGCAGTTTTATTTGCATTCTTTGAATTTATCTTCAAATATAATTTTGCTGTTCTGAATAAAAACCACAAGACACAGCCTATGGCCGTTCCGAGCCTCAGTTTCACTTTGCACGAAAGCTCGTACTCCGTTTTGCCCGATGTAAAGTCTGCGGTAATATCTATCTTTTTCACATTCAGCTTAACGGTATTGTAAAGCACCGCTAAAGCTGTGTGTACAAGCCAGTTTATTTTTCCGTAGTTCATCGCCGCCTGCGCCGCATCTTCTCCGCTTGCCGTTATAAACAAATAAAAGTTACTTACACGGATATGTCCTATAAGCCGTTTTACCGGTTTTGATGCCGATAAGATGAGCTGTTTTACAAATTCGATTGTTTCGCCGATGTCGCCGCTCAGACCGAGCTTTGATAAAAGGCCGTTGTTGCCGTTGTTATCTGCTTTTTTTCCGACTTTATGCGTTTTTTTGCTTTCTTCGGCTTTATTGGGAGTGCTTTCGGTATTCTGCACCGTTTTTTCGTTATCCGCAGAAATGTTATCGCTTTTATCGTCCGGCGATTTCTTTTGTTTTTCCTTGCTTTTCTTTTGCTTTTTATGTTTTTCGTCTTCGGGAGAAACAGAGAATATCGTTATGCCTGCGTATCTGATTTTTATTCTCGTTTCATCGTTCAGATGTACGTTGACTGTTACCGACAGCATGAGAGCAAGTACGATGATGAGCAATATATCTATGAAAATAAGCCAGCCCATAAGCCCTCCGTTTCGGTTTGGTGTGCGGACGGTACTCCGATAAGAGTATCCGCAGGAGTAATCGGATTATTCCTCAAAGCTGTCATCCGGAATAAAGTCGGCGTCTTGCTGTAATGTGCCGATCTCATTCAGGTTTAACTGTCCGTCTTCATCGGGAAGGCTTGGCAGCTGTGCCAGACTTTCAAGCTTGAAACAGCGAAGGAAGTTGTCCGTTGTCTTGTATGTAATAGGTCTGCCGGGCAGTTCAAGTCTGCCTGCCTCATACAGCAGTTCACGTTCTACCAGCGTGTTTATAACACCGGAGCTGTCAGTGCCTCTGACCTGCTCGACAAATGCTTTAGTGACTGGCTGATTATAAGCTACTACAGCCAGTACCTCAAGTGCCGCAGGGGAAAGCCTTGCCTGACGCTTGTTTTCCATTGCACGCTTTATATAAGGTGCATATTCTTCTCTTGTCGAAAGCTGATACGAGTTTTCAAGCCTTAGCACCCTTATCGCACTGTCGGATACGTTGTATTTCCTTTCAAGCCTGTCAATCAGCTTTACCACCGTTTCCGGCTCAATGCCGCTTGCTTCGCTCAGCCGGTCAAGCGAAATCGGTTCACCCGATGCGAACAGCAGAGCTTCTATTATACAGATTGATTCATTGTAATTCAATTATCTGCCGCCTCGCTTTCATCCGGTTCTCCGAAAGAGAATTCTTCTTCTATTTTATCCTTAGGCACAAAGTGAAGATATTTGTTGTCATCGGTAAACTTTATACGGCTGTTCTTCGACAGCTCTAAAAGTGCCAGAAACACAGCCACACAGTCCGATCTGGACTGACCCTTATATAACGAATTTACTTCAACCTTATGACCGTCATTTATACGCTTCAACACATATACTATCTTTGTGAATACGCTGACAAAGCTCTTTGCAATGGCAGGCTTTACATGAGGCACGGCTTTTCGTACCGCATCCTTGTAGTTTAAGTTCGACATTGCCAGAAAAAGCTCGTCCGGCTCGTGTATGCCGAGATATGCCTTGTTTTCTTCCACCTGTACGGGCGGACGCACGAACACATCATCGCCTACCCAGCTTTGCTGCAGCTGCAATGCTATCTGCTTGCACATAGCGTATTCTATCAGTACACCCTGTAGCTCTTTTTTCATTTCTTCCGCTTCGTGCTTTGGCAGAAGTGCGGCTGACTTTATGTAGATAAGCCTTGCCGCCATTTCGAGAAATTCGCCCGCTATTTCTATATCGGCCTGCTTCATTCGGTCAAGATACAGCATAAACTGTTCGAGCAGAAGGGAGATTTCTATATCGTAAATGTTCAGCTTATGCTTTGCGATAAGGCTCAGCATAAGATCGAGCGGTCCTTCATAGACCTCCAGCTTGAATTTCAGTTCCTGCATTTCTTATGCTCCGAGAGGTACGAGCGGAACAAAAGAGGTTGTAAAATCAAGAAAGCTCATAACCGCATTGTCAAGGAAGTTCAGCGGTGCATTAAGTACACCTGTCCAGCAGATAGCGAGTACGGCGATCATTATATACTGCTCGTACTGCATCAGCTTGAAATATGTTCTTTCCTTTAAGAATACGAGCATTATTCTTGAACCGTCAAAGGGCGGTATGGGGAGCAGGTTGAACACAGCAAGCGAAACGTTTATGCTTGCCGCCATATCAAAAGCGTAATAAACATATGCTACAACATCGGGATTTGAAGCACCGAAGAAGAACCATACAAGCTTTCCGATAAGTACGAAAATGTACGAGAGTATAACATTTGATAAAGGTCCTGCCGCCGCAGTCAGCGCCATGAACGTTCTTGCGGAAACCTTTCTTGCTCTGACGGGGTTTACAGGTGCAGGCTTGCCCCAGCCTATTCCGACAGTAAGCATACCTATCGTACCCCAGAGATCCCAGTGCTTTATCGGGTTCAGAGTGATTCTGCCCGAATGAAGTCCTGTATCATCGCCCATAAGATATGCCGCAAAGCAGTGTGCGCATTCGTGTATCGGTATGGCAATAAGCAGGATCACCGCATAAGCGAATACAGTGATGATAATGCTCCGCTGATCGCCAAGACTGTTCATTATATTAAGTAACATAGATTTTCCTTTCACATTTGAAAATTACCACTATTAAGGCAGTATATTCATATTCTATTATACACTATTACCGCCGCATTTGCAACTGTTTTTTGCTTTATGTCTTATTTTCGGCTGTCATACGGCGGTTATGCGATAAATTATTATAGGGGATAAAAATAAACCGCTCATTAAGAGCGGTCCAGTTTGTAGAAAAAGTCTGTTTTTTATAAGATAGTGCGAATTCTCTATCCCTATCCCCAAACCCCTTTCCCCGGGAAAGGGGCTATATTACTGGGGCTACC
>OGRD01000045.1_pt1 | contig 95710 bp, 78 predicted proteins | sample 1553441 | NCBI WGS metagenome assembly OGRD01 (sample SAMEA2580106, study PRJEB22360) | human gut metagenome | biome: human gut; feature: human-associated habitat; material: faeces | place: Denmark | collected 2008/2010
GGGTCGTGGGGAGTGCCTGCCATATCGGATTGCTTTTTCTCGTCGGCATAACCAATGTACCAGTCCTCGGGGCGCACTACGACATCGACCTCTTTGTTCTCGCCGAAGCCCTCGTCCACGCACTCGAAATCGCGACCGCAGAAATGTACCAAGCGGTCGTGTACCATAGTGGCATCGAGCAAGTTGCTTTCGCCGATGAAGTCTGCCACAAAGCAACTATTGGGTTCGTTGTAGATATCGGAAGGTGTACCTATTTGCAGGATCTTACCCTCGCGCATTACCACCACGCGGTCGCTTAGGGTAAGTGCTTCTTCTTGGTCGTGGGTGACATAGATGAAAGTGATGCCGAGTTTCTTATGCATCTCGCGCAACTCCATTTGCATATCCTTGCGCATCTTAAGGTCTAAGGCTGCCAATGGTTCATCCAACAATAGCACTTCCGGCTCGTTGATGATAGCGCGTGCAATAGCGACACGCTGCTGCTGTCCGCCGCTAAGCGAATTGACATCGCGATACTCATAGTCGGACATACTGACCATCTTGAGGGCTTTCTTGACTCGCCTCTCCATCTCGGCTTTGGCAACGCCTTTCAGTTTTAAGCCGAAAGCGACATTCTCAAACACATTGAGATGTGGGAACAGGGCATACTTCTGGAACACCGTATTGACGGGGCGTTTATGCGGAGGCATCTCCGTTACATCCTCACCGTTGAGAAGAATATCTCCCGATGTTGCCACTTGGAAACCTGCTATACATCGTAGCAGCGTGGTTTTGCCACATCCCGAAGGACCCAAGATTGTTACAAACTCGCCTTTCTTAACCTGAAGGCTCACATCGTCTAAGGCAAATTTACCATCCTCAAACTGCTTTGAGACATGGTTTACCTCAATGATAAAGTCAGACTTTTGCATCCGCGTACTTTAGACAACTGCGCTTTTATATATGTGCGCAAAAGGTAAATAAAAAAAATGAATGGGGACTTACTCTATGTTTGGAATGCCCCGACTTATGTTATTAAGTTTTATATTTCAAATTGCTCTATCCCCCTCTGCAATCCGTTCGGGCAAGATCTTCTATACTCTTGAACCCGAGGAAACGAAAGCCCCCATCCTCCCAACGATAACAGCCTGCAAAGGTACTGCTTTTTTCCGAATTACACAACATTACATCCCCTTATAAAAAACAAAAGGAGAGAAATGCACATTTTGCACAATTCTCTCCTTTTATGTGGTCCCACTAGGGCTTGAACCTAGGACCCCCTGATTATGAGTCAGGTGCTACTAACCAACTGAGCTATGAGACCATCGTGTCATTAAGGCGACACGAACCTATGCTGTGCCTTTTACGGTGGACACTAACCTTTGTGTACCCTTGAAGGCGGCACTCACCTTTGTTGTGCTTTTTACGGTAGCACTAACCTATATATATTGTTTTGTTATGCGACTGCGTTATCTATTTCCACGCAAGGATTTATACATCTCCAAGCACTTGTCTTTTGTGATAGTACGCTGAGCGTCTGTCAGTTGCGGAATAACGAGGTGTGTACCGGCAGTGAGTGCATTGGGGTTGGATATTGTCTTGCGGTTAGCCCGGTAGATATAAATCCAACAATGCGTATTCTGATAGTACTTGCGTGCCAACCGGCTGAGCGTCATATCTTTCACCACATTCACTTCGTCCAATATACCCTCTACATCTGCCGACGCCGTTGACTCGGTGTTTGCGACCGATGAGCCGGTAACTTGCTGACGAGCAGCCTGTGTAGTCTTATGCTCGTACTCATCTGCACACTCCGCTTTGAGTTGTTCAAACTCAGCACGATTGACTATACGAACCTCTGCGCGACGATTGGGGCTATAAGCCGCTTTGCTTCGTTTGCCAACAATCTTTCCGCGTCCGCAAGCCGTGATACGGTCTGCATCTATGCCGTATTCCTCTATCAACTCATTCATCACCGCCTCGGCACGCGCTTCGCTAATCAGGTTGTTCACGCTCTCGGAGCCTGTATTGTCGCAATAGCCATAAACGACTGCATACTTCTGCTTTTCGCGCTCCATACGCGTTGCCACTTGCTGCGTAGTAATCAGACCTTCTGACGACAATAATGACTTACCCGTCTCGAAATAGACAAAGTAGTAATCTTCGGTAGGAGCAACTGCGGCAATGGCCTGCGATTTCATCACGATAGTATCTCTATGAACGACCACAACCGTATCTATGCGAGCAACCGTACCACCATTGTTGGTTTGTGCCTTAGCATGTTTTGCCTCGTTAGCCGCCAACTGCTTATCCAACATGCGATCGGAAGCGATATTGCGGACATGCGTCTTGTGTACGGCATCAATCTTATAGCGCAGATTGAGAGTAACATCGAAGATACCATCGTTGTTCTTGCTGGCTACAGCACTCAGCCCTTGAAAACCGCGACCATCGATATCGTCTTTGACGAAATAGGAGTAAGTCCCCTTAACGCCCAACGCAATACTACGACTAAGGTTGAACTCAAAATTGACACCTCCCATCAAGTACGGCCGAGCAAGATACTTATCCATTGATTTGGGGTCAGTACTGCCGGTATGTCCACGAGAGTCATCGGTGTAGTAAATCGAGTTTTTGAAGCACCCTACACCACCTCCGCCTAAGAGTTGGAATCCAAAGATTTTGCGCTCAGCACGCGGATAGAAACAGTTCATCAGATCGACTGACAAATAGCCACCTGCCTTGTGCATTATACCTTTGAGCAAGACATCCGCATTATCTCCGGCATTCACATCGCCTGTAACACGATACATATCGAAAGCATAATCGAGCCCCAATGCTATAATCGGAGTAAAGGAATACTCAAGGTTCAGCCCAACCGCAGGAGCGAAGACCGGATGTTTCATCTCGGCATTAAAATCGCCATCGAATGAATTAAATCCCGCATTAAATATCAAAGACCAATGACTGCTCTCTGTAGCAATCTGCGAATTTTCAGTCGTCTTCCAAGGGTGTGCACCCTTAGTATTTCCGTTTTTTGTTTGTGCGCCGGCACCCATAGCCAACACTCCCAACAATGTTATAATCAAGTACTTCTTGTACATAAATATATGTGTGCGTTAGTTTGGTGTTATCAGAAGGACTTACAGTTTCAATTCGGGCTGCAAAGTTACTGCTTTTTTCTGAAATAGCAAAAAAAAAGTGTAAAAATCTTCATTTTAGCAGTCCTGTATTGCATATATGGGGATAATTCCTTAATTTTGCACCATGTATTGGGCGGGTATAGACGCAAATGCATAATGCACAAGACAACAAAAACATAACTCATCATGGATATTCTACAACAAATGCGTGAGCGTGCGCAGGCTAACCTGCAACGCATCGTATTGCCGGAAGGCGATGAACCTCGTACATTAGAGGCAGCAAACATCATCTTAAAAGACAAGATTGCGAACCTAATTCTGATCGGCAACCCCGATACCATCCACAAGATGGCGTCAGATAACGGCTACGAATATATCAAAGAGGCTACTATCATCGACCCTCTGCACGATGAGAAGATGCCCGTGTATGCTAACCTTCTCTACGAATTGCGCAAAGCCAAAGGGATGACCCCGGAAGAGGCTGCCAAGAAAGCACAAGACCCGTTGTATTTGGGCTGTTTGATGATTAAGAACGGTGATGCAGACGGCGAATTGGCAGGTGCTCGCGGTACGACCGCCGACACTATCCGCCCTGCTTTCCAAATACTGAAGACCAAGCCGGGCGTATCGATTGTATCGGGTGCGTTCTTGATGTTTACCCCTGCAAAGCAGTTGGGAGAGAACGGTTTCTTGGTATTTGCCGACTGCGCTGTTAATCCCTGCCCCGACGCACAACAGTTGGCACAGATAGCCATCTCTACCGCCGAGACGGCTCGCACCTTAGGCGGCTTTGAGCCTCGTGTAGCGATGCTGTCGTTCTCGACCAAGGGTTCGGCTAAGCACGAGTTGGTTGACAAAGTAACCGAGGCTACCCGCATTGCTAGGGAGTTGGCTCCGGATTTGGCTATCGATGGTGAACTGCAGGCAGACGCAGCCTTGGTAGAGCGTGTAGCAGCCACCAAAGCACCGGGGTCGCCGGTAGCAGGCAAAGCCAATGTATTGGTATTCCCCGACTTGCAGGCCGGCAACATCGGATACAAACTGGTAGAGCGTTTCTCGGGCGCAGACGCCGTAGGTCCTATCCTTCAAGGTATTGCAGCCCCCGTAAACGACTTGAGCCGCGGTTGCAAAGTACAGGATATTGTACAAATGGTAATCATTACCGCTAATCAGGCTATAAAATAAGGTAATAGGAGGTCGTCCGTCAGACAGGCGACCTCCTAATTGTTTGCAACAAAATAAAACTATACAATATGAAGATTCTCGTTTTGAACTGCGGAAGCAGCAGTATAAAGTATAAACTCTTCGATATGGAGAGCAAGACCGTGATGGCACAAGGCGGCGTAGAGAAAATCGGTTTGCCCGACTCGTTCCTGCAAGTGAAACTACCTAACGGAGAGAAAGTAAGGATAGAAAAGAACATGCCCGAGCATACAGTAGGTATTCAACTGATACTCAACACATTGGTTGATGAAAAAATCGGCTGTATCAAGGACTTGAAAGAGATAGAGGCCGTGGGGCATCGTGTGGTACACGGCGGTGAGAAATTTAACCAATCGGTGGTCATCACTCCCGAAGTGAAAGAGATGATTGTGAAGTGCGCCGAGTTGGCACCGCTGCACAACCCCGCTAACCTAAAAGGTATCGAGGCTATCGAAAAGACCCTGCCGGGCGTACCGCAAGTGGCTGTATTCGACACGGCTTTCCATCAGACTATGCCCGACTATGCGTATATGTATGCGTTGCCCTACGAGTTGTATGAGAAATATGCCATCCGTCGCTACGGTTTCCACGGAACGAGCCATCGCTATGTATCCGCGCGTGTGTGCGAGTATTTGGGTGTAGATGCAAAGGGCAAGAAAATCATCACTGCGCACATCGGTAATGGCGGTTCGTGCGCTGCCGTAATGGACGGCAAGTCGGTAGATACCTCGATGGGTCTGACGCCGGTAGAAGGCTTGATGATGGGTACGCGTGCAGGCGACTTGGACCTGGGTGCCGCTACTTATATTATGGATAAAGAGCAACTGAGCACTGCAGAGTTTAACACCTTGGTAAACAAGAAATCGGGGTTGCTGGGCGTAAGCGGTGTATCGAGCGATGCTCGCGACATCGATGCGGCTATCAAAGCCGGCAACACTCGTGCAGACTTGGCACGCAAGATGTTTATCTACCGTGTAAAGAAATATATCGGTGCTTATGCGGCTGCCATGAACGGCGTGGACATCATCGTCTTCACGGGTGGTATCGGTGAGAACGATGCTTATATCCGTGGCGAGATAGCCAAAGGCTTTACCTACCTGGGTGCAGAACTCGACGAGCAGAAGAACGCCGGTATCCGCGGTGAGGAGGCTGTAATCTCCACACCGAACAGCAAGGTAACTATGTGCGTCATCCCGACCGATGAGGAACTGATGATTGCCACCGATACGCAAGCATTGGTATAAGACCACGCTTGTGCGTTTCCTAAAAGGACACCTATTGGTGTGTATTGGAATGCACAAGGCAGTCGGTTTGGCACATTATTTGGTAGTACTCTTGTATTAACTAAAACATCTACTAAAGTGAAACCCATTATCTATCAACTATTACCTCGCACCTTTGCTAACTATAATGAGACCCGCCATCACAACGGGACACGCATAGAAAATGGTTGTGGTAAGTTTGTGGATATAACCCCGAAAGCACTCAAGTCGATAGCCGACTTGGGTGCTACCCATATTTGGTACACCGGTGTTATCCGCCATGCCACCGCCGAGCGCAACACCGCCTCTATCGTGAAGGGGTTGGCAGGCAGTCCGTATGCTATCACCGACTACTACGATGTCGATCCCGACCTAGCAAGCAACGAGGACAAGCGTATGCAGGAGTTTGAAGCACTCGTGGCTCGCACCCACAAAGCAGGGCTGAAAGTGGTGATAGACTTTGTGCCGAACCATGTGGCACGCGAATACCACTCGGTGTGCAAGCCTGCCGGTGTGCGCGATCTGGGCGAAGATGACCACTCCGAGTGGGCTTTCTCGCCGCTCAACAACTTCTACTATATCCCGGGTGAGAAGTTCCAACCCGACTTCGACATCCGAGGTTACAACGAGTTTCCCGCCCGCGCCACAGGCAACGATTGCTTTACCGCGCATCCTACACGCAACGACTGGTACGAGACAGTAAAACTCAACTATGGTGTTTTCTATCAAGGTGGCGGCGAAAAGCAGTTCTCACCCATTCCCAACACCTGGACTAAGATGCGTGATATTCTGCTCTTTTGGGCAGGTAAGCAAGTGGACGCTTTCCGTGTGGATATGGCAGAGATGGTGCCGGTAGAGTTCTTTGCGTGGGCTTTACCACAAGTGAAACAAGCGTACCCCGAGGTACAGTTCATCGGCGAATGCTACAACCCTGCTTTGTACCGCCCGTACCTAAATGCGGGGTTTGACTACCTGTACGACAAAGTAGGTATGTACGACTACTTGCGCGGCGTAACCAGCAAGAACTGGGCGGTAGAAGGTATTACGCAACAGTGGATGGCGCAGAGCGATATTCTCAATCGCATGGTCTATTTCCTTGAGAACCACGACGAGCAGCGTATCGCCAGCGGTTTCTTCTGTGGGCGTGGTGCGTGCGCCGAACCGGCGATGATTGTTGCCGCTACCCTATCCACCAACCCCGTACTCATCTACGCGGGACAAGAATTAGGTGAGAAGGGTATGGACTTAGAGGGATTCTCCGGTATGGACGGGCGAACCACTATCTTCGATTATTGGGGTGTCAAGTCGCTGCAGGCGTGGACAAACCATGGCAAGTTTGATGGTGCGGGACTGGACGATGAGCAACAGCGTTTGCGTGAGTTCTACCAACGCTTGCTTACCATCGCACGCGACAACCAAGCCGTCAATAGCGGCAAGATGTACGACCTGGAATACGCCCAATCGACAGGCTTCAACAAGCACGAGCAATATGCCTATCTGCGCAAGGCAGGCGATGAGACACTGCTTATCGTACTCAACTTCGATGACCGCCATGTCGATATGGAGGTGAACATCCCCGCTGATGCTTTCGTCTATCTGGAGCAAGAGGAGATACAGCATGCGCAAGCCGTTGATCTGCTGACCGATACCGCTTATACCGACCTACCATTTACCTCCTCGGAGCCTGTGCGTATCAGTCTCGCTGCCTGGAAAGGTGCCATACTGCGTATCACCCCAAAGACCACCCGCAAAAGCAACAATAAAAAAGACAGAAAGCCGTGCAAAAAATAAACGACATCTTGCGTCTGATCCGCTGCACCAACTTGATTTTCATCACTATCCTTCTGTGGGTAATGGAGAAATGGGTGGCAGTACCTCTGCTTGAAGCACAGTACTACGATGAGCAACTGCCGTGGTGGATGCTCTTGCTGCTCATCGTGGCTACCGTCTGCATTGCTGCGGGCGGATATGTGGTCAACGACTATTTCGATGTAAAGATCGACCGCATCAACCGCCCTGATCAACTGATTGTTACCAACACCGTCAGTAAGACTGTCGCCCTCCGCTTGGGGTGGATACTAAGCGGTGGGGGTATGCTTGTAGGTATCGCTGCTGCATGGTGCGTCCGCAGTTGGTCGCTGGGAATAATCTTTCTCTTGGTTCCGGGGTTGCTTTGGTTCTACTCTTCTTCCTACAAACGCCGTTTCCTATTGGGCAATCTCGTTGTGGCACTGGTTTCCGGACTGGCACCTATGGTCATTGCTTTCGCCAATGTAGGTATGCTCCATAAGTTGTACCCCCTATTGCTTCCCTACACTACCCTCCAACACGACCTCTACGCATGGTTAGGCGGCTTTGCGCTCTTCGCTTTTCTCTGCACGCTCATCCGTGAGATCATCAAGGATATGCAAGACCAAATGGGCGATCGTGAACTCGAATGCCACACCCTACCTATCCGCCTCGGCGACAAGTGGACAAAGGTTATTGTTACCATACTTATCTTGCTGACTATGAGTGCAATAGTCTATGTATGGTACGCTCTGTTACCATTCCCGCGCGTATGGGGTTCGCTCTCCACGCGCTATATGGTATTCGGTTTGCAAGTGCCGTTAGCGTGCGAGATATGGCTGCTTTGGGCGGCAAAAATCCCCTCCGACTACCGCAGCGCACAACTGCTGATGAAGTTCATCATGTTCATCGGCATGCTTTTTAGTTTTGTCATCATGCGTACTCTCTAACCGATTATGCACCTTATTCTTGGCTCTCAATCGCCTCGCCGGCGCAGTCTGCTTGCGGGGCTCGATATACCTTTCGAGGCAGTAGATATCCATGCCGATGAGCACTTCCCCGCCGACCTTCAGGCGGGCGACATCCCACTCTATATCTCCCGCGAGAAAGCGCAGGCATACACCTCGCATCTCCAGGCCGATGACCTGCTCATCACCGCTGACACCATCGTGTGGCTCAATGGGCAGATGCTCGGTAAGCCGCACGACATCAGCGATGCCAAGCGCATGCTCCACAGCCTCAGCGGTAACACCCACCAGGTCTATACAGGCGTAACCCTTACCACCACAACGCAACAAGAGTCGTTTGTCGATTGCACCGATGTAACTTTCCGCCTGCTCTCTGATACCGAGATTGACTACTATGTCGAGAAATATCGCCCATTGGATAAGGCGGGTGCTTATGGAGTACAAGAATATATCGGCTATATCGGCGTAGAGAAGATGGTCGGCAGTTACTTCAATGTGATGGGTTTCCCTATCGACCGCGTCTATCTCGCCCTCAGACGATACGGCTGTATTCCCTCTGCCCACATCTGACAATTCGACCAACCTTTTTGGAGGACACTCAATAAAAGTTGTTATTTTTATGTGAAATATCGTGTTTCATTTGCAGGTATCAGAAATTAGTCGTAACTTTGCCACAGATTAGCAAGGGGACTACACAATCGCCTATGTTGATGACAAATAATAACATATTGCACACTGCTACTCCTATATATATAGTAGGCGGCTATCTCCAACCGACATTTTGTACAACTGCACAAACCGCTACACCTATGTATAGTACCAAGTTATGTGCCGTATAAACCTATCAGACGCTCTGCCCCACTATGGGAACGGCGTCTTTTTTATTAGGTTAATCCCCACACGACCCGATACATAACACTTTCACACTGCCCCCAACGCATAATCCCCGCTTGCTGCCCCCGAGCAACAACCGCTAAAACGACTAAAACTAATCTTTATACAAACTATTAAAATCTTTTCATTATGAAAAAGTTATCCATTTTATTCGCTGTGCTGATGGCATGCACATTGTCATTTGCGCAAACAGATTACTCGAAGACATACACGAGTAATGCTGCTCTGAAAGCAGGAGATAATGCTTCTGCCGCTCAGATTGTCATTGGAGAGACTACCGTTGATGGTATGAAAGCAGGCACATCAAAAAAAGCAGGCTCTATCAAGATTACCGTTCCTGCTAATTCGACGAACTTGCACATCCACGCCATTGCCTGGAAGGGGGAAAACGGTGCTACAGTTACAATCACAGGTGCAACTTGCGTACCTGCTTCTTTGACATTGGCTGACAATAGTGGCATCACGAACAACTCTCCGTTTACAATTTCCAGTGATATGCTTGACGATTACTACTTCAATGTAGCATTGGCAGGCCTTACAGCAGAAACCGAATTGACACTTTCTTGCGATAAACGCTTTGTTGTATTTGGCGTAAATGCAGTAGAAACTGCGGAAGTTCCTGCTACCGCTATTGCATTAGACCAAACAACTTTGGAAATGGAGCAATACAAAAGTGCTAAACTGACTGCTACACTCACTCCTGCAGACGCAACTACCACCGTTACTTGGACTTCTTCCAACGAGGCTGTCGCTACTGTTAGCAGCAAGGGTGTTATCTCTGCTCTCACCACCGGTACTACCACTATCACCGCTACTGCAGGTGAACTGACCGCAACTTGCGCAATCACCGTAAAAGAAGCAACTGCTATCACTTGCGCTCAAGCAGTGGAGATTGCTAAGACTGTTTCTGCGAACAACGAAGTTGCTGCCGGCGGCAAATATGTCATCCGTGGTTATGTTACAGCATTGCAAGGCACACCTGCTACCGACTTTGAAAAATATGGTAACTACTCCGTTTGGATGGCTGACACCAAAGATGGTGGCAAGGTATTTGAAGCATACCAAGTAGCACCAACTGACGGAAAGACTATTGCTGCTGTAGGTGACTATGTAGAGGTTATTGGTGATATTACCAAATACAATACAACTTATGAAACAGTGGGTAAAACAGGTACAATCACAGTTATTGCGGAGCCTGTAGAGCCTACCACTCCCACCTATTGCCAAACAGAAGTAGGGCACTTCCTTGCTGAAAATGCAGACCCCAACTCCTATATACTCCTCTCTATCGGTTCTAAGGACGGCAAGACTATCGTTCGTATCGACCAAGATACCGAGAAGAACACCCAGATGTTCGACTACCTGCAAGTTACGGGTCTTGTTACCGCCGGTGCTGATGTAACCGAAGGTGGCGAAAAGGCTATGGCTGTTGAGTTTGATACTCCTGCTGCTGACGCAGAAGGCAACATCACACTCGAGATTCTTTGGAGTACCATTGGATGGGAAGGTCGTTGGATGATTCAGAACCTCAAAGTATCGGCTACCGCTGAGTGCGAACACGCAGTATTGGTAGGTCCGGGTTCGGCTATCAACAACGCTACAATCGAGAGCAATGTTGTTAAACGCATTGAGAACGGTGTTCTCGTTATCGAGAAAGACGGCGTTCGCTACAATGCACAAGGCGTAAAACTCAACTAATCGCCTATTCCTCTTGCGCAGAAGCGATGTGGGACATCCTTTTAGGTTTCCTCCCACATCGCTCTACCAATAAAAAAGCGCAGGTTGCCCACAAGCAACCTGCGCTTTTTTATATAGGTTATCAACCCTACCTTACATCACAATACTTGCCAAACTTAAGGCAATCTTTTTGTGGATTACTCCTCGTCTAAGAGGTCGGGGCGGCGTTCGCGGGTATGGCGAATAGATTCTTCGTACAGCCACTCCTCTATCTTCGCTTGGTTGCCCGATAGCAAAATATCGGGCACACGCCAACCCTTGTACTCTGCAGGACGAGTATAGACTCCCGGTTCGAGCAGACCATCTTGAAACGAATCACTCAGTGCACTCGTCTCATCGCCCAATGCCCCCGGCAGCAGGCGCACAATAGCGTCGGTCATCATCGCTGCGGGCATCTCACCGCCCGTCAGTACAAAATCGCCTATTGTATATTCTTTGGTAATGAGATGATCACGCACACGCTGATCTACCCCCTTGTAGTGTCCGCAAAGGATGATGATATTCTCCGCCAACGACAGGCGATTGGCTTCACGCTGCGTAAAACGCTCTCCGTCGGGCGCAGTAAAGATAATCTCATCGTAGTGTCGCTCCGAGGTCAACTTGCTGATAATACGGTCGATAGGCTCTATCTGCAGTACCATGCCTGCGCCGAAACCGAACGCATAATCGTCCACTTTGCGGTGTTTATCTAAAGTGTAATCACGCAAGTTGTGTACATATATCTCAGCGAGCCCTTTGTCTTTGGCACGCTGTACGATTGAGTGGTTGAGCGGCGACTCTAACAACTCCGGACAAGCAGAAATAATATCTATTCGCATAAGCCTATATATTCAGTTTTAATGATGTGCAGATACTCGCATCTACTACCCAATCATTGGGTATTTACCTCCCTTACATACACAATAACGGAAAAAGCACAGGTCATAAAAGAGCCATCGTCAGGTGCTTCGCTTTCTATCCCTATCTTAGGGCACGGGGTCATAGCCCGAACCGCCCCACGGATTACAGCGCAATATGCGCTTGATACCCAGCCATGTACCTTTGAATATGCCATATTTCATCACTGCTTCCACCATATATTGGCTGCAAGTAGGCGTATATCGGCACGACGGAGGCGTGAGCGGCGAGATACAATAGCGGTAGAAATAGACCGGCAACAAAAATATCTTACGGATAAAACGCTTCATTATCAATCTCTTATGTTTCTTACTACTCCCTAAGCAATGCTTAGTGTGTATTCCCGCCGGGTTTCCTTAGCGTTTGGTTTGCTTTCTCGGTAGGTTTACCCGGTGCAGAATGCGCCTTATCAGTATGGTACCCCGGTGCTTTGCGTACTTTCTCGGAGGGGTTTCCTCCGGCGAGCCGTGTCAGAGCCTTGCGCATGGCACGCTCTATGGTGGCATAGTCTTGTTTCTGACGGTCGATATAGTTAACGGCTATCCTGAATTGTGCATTCCCCAACAGATGTTTCTGCAAGCGGTAGGTTTCACGCATCTGCCTGCGCAGACGATTACGATCCACAGCGTGCTTAAAGAGCGACTTAGACGCCCATATCAGCACCTGTGTGGTGTCGTCCTCGGCAGGCGCATAAGTAATACGCAAAGGCCACACCACAAAGTGCTTGCCCGTAGCGTACAACTGCTTGATATGCAACTGACCGCAAAGTTTCTCTGTTTTAGGGAAGGTATGATTCACACGCTTATCAGTTGTTGTGTTTCTCCAGATAGTCGGCTATAGCCGCAGTAATCGACTGGAACTCGGGCGAAGGAACGCATATATCGGCATGCATACCCAAGTTCTCCAGTGCTTGTGCTGTATTGGCTCCATACGCTGCAATCACCGTGTTGCCCTGCTCAAAATTAGGGAAATTCTCGCGGATAGACTTTGCACCGGCGGGAGTAAACAGGGCAATCATATCATAATCGAACGGATCGGTGCCCCACTCGGTTGATACGGTGCGGTACATTATCGCAGGTTTTACCTCTATGTTGTTTTGGGCAAACATATTCAGTTGATCCTGGTTGTGTATATCCGACAGAACCATCAGATACTTCTCATTAGGACGACGGTGCATAGCGGGCAGCAACTCCTCAAAGCGATTGTTTTCGCTATAAAAGACCTTTCGCTTACGATACTGGATAAACTTCTGCAGATAGTTGCCTACCGACTCGGAGATGCAGTAATAGTGCATCGAGTCAGGTACGGCTATACGCATTTCATCACACAAGCGGAAATAGTGTTCACTGCTTAGGCGCGAGTTGAGTATCACCGCCGTATAATCCAAGGGATTGATGTGTTGCTGACGGAACTCGCGTGCGCTAAGTCCCTCTACATGAATGAGTTGGCGGAAGTCGAACTGCACACCAAACTGCGTCTCCATAGCCGCATAAGGATTACGCTCCGTAGCGGGACGAGGTTGAGAAATCAGAATCTTTCGTATCATATTATTTTTCTTTTAGTCAAACTATCACATACTCATATACTCCACTATATAGTCTGCGCCAACCAGCAGCACCAGCAGCGGCAGCACCTCTAAAGTGAGCACATAGAGCAATATATATAATAGTGAGCGTATATCTACACAGAATACGCGTATCCATTTTATGCAAATCAGCACCAATGCCACTACGGCACATCCGCCCAATACCCATCGCACCACCTCTTGATTGCCTACACGCAACAGGCACAGCGATGCCGTATAGAAGAGAATACAGATGACCGTCTGCATATTGTTGCGGTGTGTAGAGAGTTGCGCCAAGCGCTTGCTGATACCAAAGGTATAGTTCACCAATGCCGACACTGCCCATTTAATCACATCTACGCATAGCACCAATGCGAAAGTAAGCATATAGGTAGCAAAGCGGAAATCGCCCCCGCGGTAGGTGAACAAATATAGTGCCATCGCAAACGAACCGATACAAAACACCGTGATAATCAGTTGCTCCAATATGTTCTGTTGTGCATCTCCATAGGCACGCTCCATCTTGGAGAACAGCGTGGAGAAAGCCTGCACTATTGCCCCGCGTTGCACAATCTCCGCCAACACGCAGCATAGCAACAGGCACAACATTACCCACGCCACCCAAGGTGCGGAGATAGGAGATGATATGTGCGGTAAGACATACACGGATATGAGCAATTAAAGATTACGGGTTGCTAATTAGTCTGTTTGGGTGGCTCTCAGCACAAAGAGTTTGTCGCCTCGGTGGAGCGTCTTTTCTGTTTTGAGAGAGAAATATGCGCCCTTTTTGATTTCCTCTTTGCGTTCCCCTTTGGCATTGTGGATATCGTGCGCCACTACCTCGTAAGCCCCCGTGGTCTCGCCCGTTACCAGCAGTTCATCACCTTCGCATACCCTATCAACAGCCTCAATAAAGAATTCGGCAACGCCTATATTCTTAAAGAAGTTGGTACATTTGCCCGCATACACTTTGCGGCGGGTGGCTCGGCTGCCATACGAATGTGTCCATTCGCCTAATCGCTGTCCCTGATAGTAGCCGTCCCAAAAACCTCTGTTGAATACACGAGCAAGGCGCGTATTCCAATCGTCTATGCGAGGTAGGATCAGTGCGTCATCGGCATACTCGCCCCGCTGCCAAGCCTCTACTGCTTCACGATAGCAAGACACCACCGTCTGCACATATTCGGCTCCTCGCGCACGCCCTTCTATCTTGAGTACACGCACCCCCGCATCGAGCATCTTATTGAGGAAATGAATAGTTTTCAAGTCCTTCGGCGACATGATATACTGATTATCTACCTCCAATTCGAGGTCAGACTCTTTATCTTTTACGATATATCCTCGGCGGCAAACCTGCATACAAGCCCCGCGATTGGCACTGTAGCCGAGATTATTCAGACTCAGATAGCACTTGCCCGATACCGCCATACACAATGCACCATGGCAGAACATCTCTATGCGCAGCAACTCTCCTTTGGGTCCGCAGATATGTTGCTCTATGATGTCTCGGTGGATCGACGCTACCTGCGCCATATTGAGTTCCCTTGCCAGCACCACCACATCGGCGAACTGCGCATAGAAGCGCAGTGCTTCGGTATTGGCGATATTGAGTTGAGTAGAGAGGTGTATCTCCACTCCTTGCGAACGAGCGTATTGCATTACGGCAATATCGCTCGCAATGATGGCATCTAAGCCTGCAGCCTTAGCATTATCTACTATCGTATGCATAAGCGGCAAGTCCTCGGGGTACATCACGGTATTGAGTGTGAGATAGGTCTTTACTCCCGCCTCACGACATATTGCTACAATCTTATGCAGGTCGTCGGTAGTAAAATTGGCAGACGAACGCGCCCGCATATTCAGATACTCAATACCGAAATAGACGCTGGTTGCGCCTGCTTGGATAGCCGCAGCCAACGATTCCCAACACCCCACGGGTGCCATTATCTCGATATGCTCTTTGGTTGTATTCTGCATTGGGTAGATATTCTGTATTGTGTTTACACACGCGCTGTCAACGGTTGGCATTGCGGTGTAGAATGATATACTCTGCTATCTGCACCGCATTGAGGGCGGCGCCTTTGCGTATCTGGTCGCTTACGCACCAGAAACTCAGTCCGTTATCATCGGTCAAGTCTTTGCGTACCCGACCTACAAACACCTCATCTCTGCCGCTCAAGAACAACGGCATCGGGTACTCTTTTTCATCGGGATTATCCATAAGGATACACCCTTTGGCGTTAGCAAAAGCCTGCTTAGCCTGCTCTACGGAAATGGGTTGTTCGGTCTCCACCCAAACACTCTCGGAGTGCGCACGCAGCGACGGAACACGCACGCAAGTAGCAGATACCCGCACATCGGAGTGCATGATCTTGCGTGTTTCGTTGTACATCTTCATCTCCTCTTTGGTGTATCCGTTGTCGGTGAAGACATCTACTTGCGGAATCATATTGTACGCCAGTTGATACGGGAAACGCTCCACTGTAGGTGTTTCTCCTGCTATGATTTGCCGATATTGGTTCTCCAATTCGCGCATAGCCTGCATACCTGCACCGCTGGCTGCCTGATAGGTAGCCACATGCACACGGCGTATATGGCTCAAGTTCTCTATGGCTTGCAACGCCACAACCATCTGAATAGTAGTGCAGTTGGGGTTGGCAATGATGCGGCGCGGGCAATCGAGCGCATCGGCTGCATTCACCTCCGGTACTACTAGCGGCACCCCTGCGTCCATGCGGAAAGCCGATGAATTGTCGATCAGCAGTGCGCCGTAGCGTGTGATATCGTCGGCATACTCGCGCGACACACCTGCGCCGGCAGACGCAAAGGCAATATCCACTCCTCGGAAGGCATCGCCATGCTCCAAGAGTTGCACTTGGTAGGGTTTATCTAAGAAAAGATATTCGGTTCCTGCACTGCGTGAGGAACCGAATAATCGAAGTTCGGTAATAGGAAAGTGGCGCTCGGCGAGCACTTTGAGCAATTCTTGTCCGACGGCGCCCGATGCGCCAACAATCGCAATAACCATTTTAGTTTCCCCTTATTGAGAGAGAATAGACCGGCAATTCCTATACAGGTGCCGCCCGTTCTCTCTGATCCATACTCAATTATTGCAGCGCAATAGTTGTATCTGCATCGGTAACGGTGAAGGCGATTTTGCCTTCGCGTGCCAACCAACCGAGAGCCATGTTCAGATCAGCCTCTTTCAGTTTGGTTGCTTTCTTAAGAGCCTTGGTTGTGAGTGCACCGCCTTGCAGTGCGTTCCAGATAATTCCGGCGTTCTCACCAATTTTAGTTGTAATCATACGACAAATACCTTTAATTAGTTAGTTAATAGAGAGTTTGCACTCTCGTGTATGTACTTCAACAATAGATGGGTCAGCAATTTGTTTTGCCTTGCGCATTCGTAGAAGCGTTACCACTTCTTGAACGCCAAACAAGCGTTGTGTCCTCCGAAGCCGAAAGTATTACTCAGGGCGTAACGAAGGTCGCGTTTCTGCGCTTGTCCGAAGGTCAGATTGAGGCGATAATCGATATTGGGGTCATCATCTCCGTCTGCGTGGTTGATAGTAGGCGGCACTATTCCTTCTTTGAGTGCCAGTATGGTAGCGATAGCCTCCACTGCACCTGTGGCACCGAGCAGATGTCCTGTCATCGACTTGGTAGAATCTAAGCACATTTCATAGGCGTGCTTACCGAATACCGACTGAATGGCTTTGAGTTCCGCCACATCGCCCAACGGCGTAGAGGTGCCGTGTGTATTGATGTAATCGACCTCTTCGGGAGTTATGCCTGCGTCTTGTATCGCCAGTTGCATCACCCGCTGTGCGCCGTGTGCCTCCGGATCGGGGGCGGTGAGATGATAGGCGTCTGAAGTCATACCGTTGCCCACCATCTCGGCGTATATCTTTGCACCGCGTGCTTTGGCGTGCTCGTACTCCTCTAAGACGAGGCAGCCTGCTCCCTCGCCTAAGACAAAGCCGTCGCGCGAAGCGGAGAAAGGTCGGCATGCCGTTTCGGGCGAATCGTTGTTGGTAGAGAGTGCGTGCATAGCGTTGAATCCGCCTACGCCCGACGGAGTGATACAAGCCTCTGCGCCACCCGTAAGCAGCACATCGGCGCGCCCCATACGGATGGTATCAAACGCCTGCGCAATAGCGTGCGTGGAAGAAGCACATGCCGACGAAACGGCGAAACTCGGTCCTTTCAGTCCGAACATCAAGGATATATGCCCCGCACCTATACTTAAGATGACTTTAGGAATATAAAATGGGTTGAAGTGAGGTGTTCCGTCGCCCTTAGCGTAGTCGATAAACTCACTTTCGAAGGTCTTTAGTCCGCCCATACCGCTCCCCCATATCACGCCGATACGCTCGCGATTCTCCTGCTCCATATCGAGCATAGAATCGTCTATTGCCTCTTTGGCTACCCACACGGAGAATTGGGCATATCGGTCTAACCTTGCAGCGGCTTTTCGGTCGAGCAGAGCAGTAGGATCAAAGCCTTTGACCTCTGCGGCGAAGTGCGTACGAAACAAGGTGGTGTCGAATTGCGTAATCTGTCCAACGCCGTTTCGCCCTTCTTTGAGCGCACACCACATATCCGCCACATTGTTCCCTACGGGCGTCAGTGCACCTAATCCGGTTATTACAACTCGTTTTAGTTCTTTCATATCTATCGGGTTGAGAGTTCTTGCCGTCACGGAAGAAGTCTCTCTATTTGTATGTTTAGCCGATGCGGGTATTATCTAAGCGCACGGCGAGTCATCACTCGCATTCGCTGCTTTCGACCGTTTGTCTGCCTATTATCTATCGGGCATTACAAGCCCCGCTCAGCACACTATATCTACCTATACAGCAACGAGCCTACAGTATTCCCGTACGCTCGTAAACTATTTCAGAGATGTTGCTATCTTAAGCAAGAGCTTCTTTGATGTAAGCCACAGCGTCGCCTACAGTAGAGATTTTCTGAGTATCCTCATCAGGGATAGTGATATTAAACTCTTTCTCGAACGCCATGATGAGTTCTACTGTATCCAAAGAATCTGCATTGAGATCGGCTTGGAAGTTAGCCTCCATAGTAACTTGGCTCTCTTCTACAGCCAATTTATCAACGATGATAGCCTTTACTTTCGATACAATTTCTTGTTCTGTCATAATTGTAATTTTTTGGTTATTATACAATACTCTACATACCTCGCTTCGCAGCAGTGCAGAGAGCGATTTGTAGCGGTTATATACCTTCTCGATAACGGAGGTTGTTTCCCCATTAAGCGAAAAACGGCGCAAAGTTACTGCTTTTTTTTGAGATGTGCAAATTTTTGCCTTTTTAGCGACCTATTTGCTACAAAAAATACACTTTTTGCTACTTTCCGCCATTTCGATACCGCCTATTCCATTTCTATTCTAAGAACGGGGGAACAATGCATAATGATGAATGCATAATGTGTAATGTGTAAATTATCAAAATTGGGCGGTAACTTTGGCTGTTTGCAAAAAAAAGTGTATCTTTGCGGACAGAATCGATACAAACAATCAAGAAAGCAAATATACATATAATATACCACATCATATTCATACACAAACAATCAATACATAACGATATGAAACACAGAAATATCTTTTGCTATATTGCAGTATGCACGACTGCGGCAGTAGTTATGGTAGGTTGCGGCAAGCAGCAGCCCACCGCAGAGGAGCGCAGAGCCGAGAAACATCGACAAGACAGTATCTCGCTCACGGAGCAAGAGCGTTCGTTGGTCTATTACGACTCGCTCTATCAGACACTCTTGCCCCAAGCCGATTCACTGATGAAAGAGTTTCGGTATGAGAAGAATGAGAAATATGAAGACAACGGGAAATATACCCACAAACTACTTCGCAGCACACAAAACACCTCACGCAACTACATACAGGCTTATGTAGGCGACAATGCCCGTACCGAGGTAAAATTCTTCTACTACGGTACACATCCCATTGATTTGCAGGAGATTGTATTATCTGTAGATAGTCTGACCGACCGTTTTACGGGTGCTACCCATGCTTTTGAGGCAGAGGGTTGGCACGAGACCATGACCTTGGCGCAAGATGACGCCCTGCGGTGCTTGCATTTTGTAGATGTCTATAGCAACAGCAGAGTGCGTGTTAGCATGGAGGGCAACCGCTCACGCGCCGTGTTTTATATCTCGGAGAACGACAAGAAGGCCCTCATCAGTACCTATCGTCTCGGCGTGCTGATGCGTGATATTCAGCAGTTGGAGAACCGTATTCGTGTTACCTCGATAGAGATAAGCAAGTATCGAAAGCGATTGGAAAAAGCCGACACTGCCACTACCACCGAATAACCATAGCAGGTGCCACATCGCGGTTTTGTGTACGCCATAGTTCTCCATTAAAGGTCATATAAAGGCCATTAAAATTGTTCTCCGTTAACGGTTAATTGACGATTAAACATAATAATCATCATTGTTTTTTCAACATATAATTATCATGTAATTAGACATGTAATTATGCATTCATCATTATGCATTATGCATTGAATAAGCATTCCGAATTTGATGTGGTATTCGGTACAATATCGTGTTTCGGTATGATTTTTGCGGAATAAGTAGCGACAATACACATAGACAACATATCTCGACAAATATATTACGATATATCTTATGGCAACGACTAATCGCATACTTTGGGCAGACGACGAGATAGACCTGCTAGAACCGTACATCATCTATTTGCGCAACAAAAACTATGAGGTGCTGACTGCCACCAACGGTCAGGACGCGGTAGATATATGTCAGCACGAACCTGTAGATATAGTGTTTCTCGATGAGAACATGCCCGGTTTGACGGGGCTTGAGACGCTTCAAGAGATAAAACACCTACACCCCGAAGTGCCTGTGGTGATGATTACTAAGAGCGAGGAGGAGCGTATCATGGAGCAGGCTATCGGCGAAAAGATAGCCGACTATCTGATTAAGCCCGTTAATCCGAGTCAGATACTGCTCTGCCTAAAAAAACATATCCACCAACACGAGATAGTAAGCGAACATACCAATCGCAGTTACCGCCAAGAGTTCGGCGACATAGCCTATATGATTGATACGGCGCAGACCTTGGAGGAATGGATGGCGATAGAGCGCACGCTGACTAAGTGGGACTTAGACCTGCAAGATGTGGATTCGTCGATGCGTGAACTACTGGATATGCAGCGCAGCCAAGCGGAGAGTGCGTTTGCTAAGTTTGTACAGAAAAACTATGTGAACTGGTTTGCCAATCCGCAGGATCGTCCGCTGATGTCGCCCGACATCTTCAAGCGCGTGCTATTCCCGATGTTGGACAAAGGCGAGAAGGTGTTTTTTGTAGTAATTGATAACTTCCGCTACGACCAATGGAAAGCCATTCAGCCGCTATTATCTGATTTTCTGACGGTTACAAGCGAGCAGCAGTACCTGTCGATACTGCCTACCGCCACACAGTATGCCCGCAATGCCATCTTCTCCGGATTGATGCCGCTGCAGATACAGGAGATGTTTCCGCACCTGTGGGTAGAGGAAGACGATGAGGAAGGCAAGAACCTAAACGAGAAAGACCTGATTCAGACACAAATAGACCGCTATCGTCGCCACGATACTTACACCTACTTTAAGGTGAACGAGAGCGATTTCTGCGAGCGTGTGATTGCACAACTGAAAGGACTGCATACGCCGCTGAATGTAGTGGTGCTCAACTTCATCGACATGCTGTCGCACTCGCGCACAGAGAGCAAGATGATGCGTGAGTTGGCGAACGACGAGGCGGCATATAGAAGTCTGACTGCGAGTTGGTTCCGCCATTCGCCCACCTACGAACTGCTACGACGCATTGCAGAACTGGGATACAAAGTGGTGCTTACCACCGACCATGGAACGGTGCGCGTAAAGAACGCCGTGCAGATAGTGGGGGATAAGAACACCAATACCAACCTGCGCTACAAAGTGGGCAAGGCTCTGAACTGCAACAGCAAGAATGTGTTTGTGATAGACCAACCGAAACGCGTGGGGTTGCCGTGTCCGAATGTAAGCAGCAGTTATATGTTCTGCACGGGGAACGACTTTTTTGCCTATCCAAACAACTTCAACTACTACGCTCAGCACTACCGCGATACCTTCCAACACGGCGGTATCTCTATCGAGGAAATGCTTATTCCGCTGATTACTCTGGAGCCTAAGAAATGATGAAAAAGACGAGCGAGAAGAAGTCCGGGCATCGTTGGCGATGGTGGTTATGCGGAGTATTGGCAGTATGTTTGCTGCTATTGGCATTGCCTCTCATATCGCACGGCTCGGGTACATCGGAGGCGGATTGCACCCATCAACTGCGCCTGCTGACCTACAACACACACCGTATGGGGAGTTTTCGCAAAGCACCGCAGAACCGCGTAATACAATACCTGCTACGGCAAGACGCTGATGTAGTGTGCCTGCAAGAAGTGGAGGTATATAAAGACAAGCAGTATCTGACGCTGAACGAACTGAAAAGCGCGATGCAGGATAAGTACCCCTATTCGTACATCGATTTCTCGGTGTATAACGACCGCCGCCAGTTCGGCAATGTGGTCTTTTCTAAGTACCCACTCATCGACAAACAGACTATCCGCTATCCGTCGCGTGCAAATATATCGAGCCGCTGCGATATAGTGGTGGGTAATGATACTCTGCGACTTATCACCAATCATCTGGAGTCGAATCGCTTTGAGAAGACCGATTTTATCGACGGCAAAGATATGGGCGATGCGCTCAAAGAGACGGCGCAACGCCTAAACAGCAAGTGGAAATCGGCTCGGGAGATAAGGCATGAGCAGGCACGCTGTGTACGCCGAGCCATAGAGGAGTCGCCTTATCCGGTGATTGTAGTGGGCGATTTCAACGATATTCCTCTCTCGTACACCTATATGAAGATCCGCGGTTCGCTGCGTGATTGCTTCTTGAGCAGCAGTTGGGGACGATTGGGATTTACCTATATCTACCACCATATCGGTGTACGAATCGACTATACGCTCTGTTCACGGTCGCTGCACCCTATTCGCAGCGAAGTGGAGCGCGTAAACCACTCTGACCACTATCCGTTGGCAACCACGATAGGATGGTGATGTTTATCTATTTTCCATAACCTACTATGATTTCTCTTTCTTTCATGACGATTATTGCAGCCCTTATGGCGGGCTTGTTGCTCTGCCTATTGCCTAATCTGGTGTGGTTCTTTTGGTGGGCAGGCGCAGAGGTAATGGGTGCACATACCCCACACTATGCGCCCTTTGGTTGGACGGCACTCGGCTTGGTGCTATGCGCTTGGTTGCTGATGGCTTACGGCTATTTCGTAGGGCGATTCCGTATGGAGGTGAAGCCGACGGCCTACACCAACACGGCTTTGCCGGAGGCATTCGACGGATATAAGATAGTACATATCAGCGACTTACACCTTTCTACTTTTGACGACCGCCCGGAAGCGTTGCAGCGTGTAGTAGATTCAATCAATGCACAACAGCCCGACTTAATCTGCTTTACGGGCGACCTGGTGAGTCTGGGGTTGGCAGAGGCTACGCCCTATACCGAGATACTGCGCGGCTTGCGTGCCACCGATGGCGTAGTGAGCGTGCTCGGTAACCACGATATGATGATTTACGCGCCCCTCACAGAGCCACAGCGATTGGCAGAGGTGGAGGCTTTGGCGGCCTATGAGCGAGAGCAATTAGGTTGGCGACTGCTACGCAACGAGCATATATCTATATCACGCAACGAACAGACTATCAGCATAATAGGTGTAGATAACTGCGCCTGCGAGGGCGAAGGTTTTCGCACTATCTATGCCGGCGATTTGGGCAAAGCACAGCAAGGAGCAGATGGGTTCTCCGTGCTTCTATCACACGACCCGAGCCATTGGCGGACAGAGGTGCTTGATACCGATATTCCGCTCACACTAAGCGGGCATACCCACTCGGGGCAAGCGCGTATCTTCGGGGTGCCATTGTCGAATTTGATGTTCAGAGAATCAGCGGGATGGTATATGGAAAACGGACACTCGCTATATGTCAATTCGGGTATTGGTTGCACACTGCCGATGCGCCTCAACTGCCCATCGGAGATAACGGTAATCACCCTGAGGAGCCATTAAGAATTTTGAATTATGAATTAAGAGAGGAGGCCTATCTATTTAGACCTCCTCCCTTTGTTTATTCTATGGGCTTAATTGCGAACTCATCGACAGTAAGCACCAATGAATCGAGTAAGCAGATACCGCGTATCAGGCTTGCGCTTGCAGGTACTCATGCATGGATTTGGCGGCGTGTCGTCCGTCGGACATAGCCAAGATGACAGTAGCACCTCCGCGCACGATGTCGCCTCCGGCAAAGAGCATTGGGAGAGAGGATTGCATATTGTCGTTGACGACAATCGTACCTTTCTTACCAATCTCCAGTCCGGCTACACTGCTCGGTATCAGCGGGTTTGGACTAACGCCTACGCTGACAATCACCAAATCGACAGGCAGTGTAACGGTCTGCCCCTCTACGGCAATCGGACTGCGGCGTCCCGACTCATCGGGTTCGCCTAGCGTCATCACTTGCAGTACGGCTTCTTTGACACGACCGTTGTCATCGGCGTGGTACTCGATAGGGTTGTGTAGCGTTAGGAACTCGATACCCTCTTCTTTGGCGTGGCGCACCTCTTCGATACGCGCGGGCATCTCCTCTTCGGAACGACGATAGATAATCATTGCCCGCTCTGCGCCCAGTCGTTTGGCTGTACGCACAGCGTCCATGGCCGTGTTGCCACCACCGATAACAGCCACATTCTTACCATAGAGCAACGGCGTATCGGTGGCCGCATTGCTTGCGTCCATCAGGTTGACACGCGTCAGATACTCGTTGCACGACATCACACCATTGAGGTTCTCACCCGGGATACCCATAAAACGCGGCAGTCCTGCACCCGAACCGACGAAGATTGCTTCGTAGCCCTCTTGCTTGAGTTGCTCAATGCTGACGGTCTTACCTACGATTGTATCGGTGCGGAAAGAAACGCCCATGGCGCGTAGTCCCTCTATCTCGGTATCCACAATATGATTCGGCAGACGGAACTCGGGAATACCATACTTCAGCACACCGCCAATCTCGTGGAGTGCCTCAAAGACAGTAACCTCGTAGCCGTATTTCGCCATATCGCCGGCGAAAGTTAATCCGGCAGGACCCGACCCGACAACGGCTATTTTCTTGCCGTTCTTGGCTTGCGGTGTAGCGGTTTGGCCTGCCGAATGGTCTGCCACAAAACGCTCCAAATAGCCTATAGCGACAGGCTGATGCCCCATCTTGAGGTGGATACACTGCGCCTCGCATTGTTTCTCCTGCGGGCAGACACGACCACAGACGGCAGGCAGACTAGAACTCTGCTTGATGACATCGGCTGCCGCCTCTATATTGCCTTGCTCCACCTGCTTGATAAAGCCCGGGATGTTGATATTGACAGGACAGCCCTGTACACAAGTGGGGTTCTTACAGTTGAGGCAACGATGTGCTTCGGTGAGTGCCTGCTCGGCAGTCAGACCTTGGTTTACCTCGCTATGCAGCGAACGAACACGCACTTCGGGCGACAATTCATTCATCTTCGCACGCGGTATTGCGACACGGTCTTTAGCCGTACCGGAGAACGGCTGTGCTTCGATGTGTGCGACCGACGGGGCAGTGAACCGGTCTGCCTCTACGGACTTAGGCGTAGTGCCGTCTAAGTAGGCTTGGTAGGCAGCAGCCTCCTCGGCTTTGTAGGAGCGCAAGCGAGAGAGCATCTCGTCGAAGTCCACTTGGTGAGCGTCGAACTCGGGACCATCTACACAGACAAAGCGTGTCTTACCGCCTACGCTGACACGACAAGCACCGCACATACCCGTACCGTCCACCATAATCGTATTGAGGCTGGCTTCGGTAGGTACTGCGTATTTCTGCGTGGTGAGAGCCACAAACTTCATCATGATAGCGGGACCGATAGTGATGCACTTATCTACATGTTCGCGTGCGATCACCTGCTCGATACCCTGCGTTACCAGCCCTTTCTGCCCCATCGAACCATCGTCGGTCATCACGATGACCTCGTCGGAGAAGCGACTGAGTTGCTCGCGCAAGATGATGAGATTGGCTGTGCGTGCCGCCAAGACGGTGATGACGCGGTTGCCTGCCGCTTTGAGTGCCTCAGCAATAGGGAGCATCGGCGCAGCCCCTACGCCACCGCAGGCACATACCACCGTACCGTAGTTCTCGATATGTGTGGCACGCCCGAGGGGACCTACCACATCGGCGAGTTGGTCGCCCACATTGAGTGCACACAGTTTGGCAGACGATACGCCGATACGCTGTACCACCAGCGTGATTGTGCCTTTCTCGGGGTCGGCACCCGCTATGGTAAGCGGCATACGCTCCGACCGGTTATCTACGCGCACAATCACAAAATGACCTGCCTTGCGGCTACGCGCAATGAGCGGAGCCTCGATCTGAAACTCCGCTACATTCTCAGAGAAAAATCTCTTATTTAGTACTCTAAACATATTTCCTTTTTACATATTTATATAAGGAGTGCAGGGTTAGAAATACTTGGTCTCTGTACCCATGATAGATGTAAGCAGGTTGTTTGCCAAGCGGCTTGCGCCAAAGCGGAAACTTTGGTTGTTGAGCCAGTCTTTGCCCAATATCTCTTTGACCAAGGTGTAGTGCTGCACCGCCTCTTCGGTAGTGCTGACACCTCCGGCAGGCTTGTAGCACACTTTCTGCCCGGTCTTTTCGTACCAGTCTTTGATAGCGTGGCACATCACATAAGTGGCTTCAGGAGTGGCATTGACGGCAATTTTACCGGTAGAAGTCTTGATAAAATCGGCACCTGCGGCCATAGCCAAGATAGAAGCCTTGTAGATATTCTCTGCGGTTTTGAGTGCACCGGTTTCGAGAATTACCTTGAGGTGCGCATTGCGGATAGCGGCTTTGATCTCGCTAATCTCATCGAACACCTCCTGGTACTTGCCCTCTAAGAACTTGCCGATAGAGATGACAATGTCGATCTCGGTTGCGCCGGCGGCAACTGCCATAGCAGCCTCTGCCACTTTCACCTCGATAAAAGTTTGCGAAGCGGGGAAACCTGCGGCTACGGCTGCCAATCCGATAGGTTCGGTAAGCGTATCGTGTGCCGTCTCTACCAAGGCGGGATAGACGCACATAGCGGCTACATTGGGTACGCCGGGGAAATGCCGACTAAACTCGTTGACTTTCTGAGCCATACCTGCCACTTTGGCGGTGGTATCATCGCCATTGAGCGTGGTTAGGTCTATCTGGTGGAGGCACTGTTTCCACACCTCCACATTGTTGTTCTCATCAAAATGCTCTTGGATAATACGAGCAGTGGCTGCTTTTACTTCCTCATCGTTTTGGCAGCAGTTGTACTGCGCAAAGAGTTCTTCAAACTTCTCCATAGTATTGTAGTATTATTGATTTTCAACGGGACTTTGCAGGCGACCGATGATGGTCTCGTTGCCACGCACGGTATCGCCCACAGCGATAAACATCTCGGTATCAAGCGGCAGATACATATCTACGCGCGAACCGAGTTTGATAAAGCCGAGGTGGGTGTTGCGGTGCGACTGCTTGCCTGCTTTGGCGTAGGTAACGATACGGCGTGCCATGGCTCCGGCTATCTGGCGAACGGCTATCTGCACTTTCGACGGCGTTTCTATCACTACCAACGAACGCTCGTTCTCCGTACTCGACTTAGGCAACCATGCGCCTTTGTGGCGACCTTTTTGGTGTTCCGATACCAGCACCATTCCCTCGATAGGATACCAGTTGGCATGCACATTGAAGGGCGACATAAAGATACTCACCTGCAATCGCTCGGCATGGAAATAGTCGTTCTCCATAGTCGGCTCTACCACCACCACTTTGCCGTCGGCGGGTGCGATAAGAAAATCGGGGTCATCTACCTCCAACACACGCACGGGGTTGCGGAAGAAATAGGTAACAAAGACCAAGAGCATTGCCGTGAGTATGAGCGTGATAGCAAATATCCAATGCGGGAAAAAGATGTAGATAGGTACATTCAGAATAAAGAGTATCAGCACCAATCCGATGATTAGGTTGCGTCCCTCTCTGTGTATGTGCATTCGTTTCATTGTGGTTCGGTCAGATTAGTTCCACTGAGCGTATGGGAATTTGGTCAACATCTCAACTGCCTGCTCTATGCCGGTTTTAATTTTCTTATCGAGCATCATCTTGAACATCATCGGCAGTTCGGCTTTCAGCGTCAGTTTGATACGGGTATCGGTGGGGTTCACTTCTTTGAGTTGCACCCAAAAATTACCTCCTACGGGGATATTCTCTGCACCGAGTTTGATAGTGCTATTCTCTATCTTGTCCACTATGCGAATGGTGATTTTTTGTCCCAATCCATCCACTTTCGCACAAACATAGTCTTCACCTATCTCAATTTCTTGAATTTTGTCTTGCGGGATAAGGTCTTTCACGCGTTCAAGGTTGTTGAAGTTGCTCAACACTTTGTACACCTGCTCTGCCGATGCAGGGATAGAGCGGATACTGCTTTCGTACTTAGTTTCTGACATAGTTTTTAATTATTATGAATTGTTTAATGCATTATGAATTATGCATTGTTTACTTGCCCCATTTGGTCGGGTTCTTGTGCCATTCTTGCAGTATGTGCAAGTCGCTTTCGCTGAAGGTTCGGTCGGCTTCCGCCTGCTTTACCACTGCGCTAAAATTGGTCAGAGCCGTCAAGGCGACATCGGTCTCGTGGAAGGTGCGCTTGGCGGATGCCATCTGATAATCGAAGATAGTTACTACCCCTTCTACGGTGCAACCGTTGTTGCGCAGGGCTTCGATTACTTTTTTCACATTATCGCCCGCATACACCTGATTCTCAATGATTACCACTTTCTGTCTTGGTCTAAGGTCGCCCTCTATTTGGTTTTCCAGTCCGTGATCCTTGGGGGTAGGATGAACATACACATACGGCAAAGCCAACTGCTCGGCTACCAGCACACCGTGCGCAATGGCATTGACTGCCACACCGGCTATCACATCGGCATCGGGGTACAACTCTGCCACCGTGCGCGACAACTCCAACTTGATGAAATTGCGCATATAAGTGTAGGAAAATATCTTTCGGTCGTCAAAATATATCGGCGATTTGCGGTTGTTTGCCCATATAAAGGGACTGTTCACCTGAAGGCAAAAAGTCTTCAGTTGTAGCAACTTCTTCGCAACAAGCAATTCGAGGTCTTCCATTCTATTATCGATTTCCATAGGTTCGTATCTACTTTAAGGCAGCAAAGATACTGCTTTTTTCTGAATTATGCAAGTTTTTTCGCATTATGCCAAATTCACCTGCCATAAAATCGTTTTCCCCGTCTTGTTTCCGTTCTCCGCCCATGGCATTGCGTATCGTCCTCCAAGACATTTGGGGGTTTCCGTGAATGGGCCTTAGATCCTCCATTAAAGCCCATTAAAAGTTCACTAAAAACAACATATCCTGGGATACCCCATTCTCCGTTAATGGCGGCTAATTGACCGTTAATTGCTCGGCTAAATACCATGGACACAATTTGGTAACCTATTTTAGGACACCACACTCCTTTGGTCAACCTTTTCGAGACACCACACCTCAACGAGCAAGGCAAAATGTTCTATATTTCCAAGCAGACCTCGTCGAATACTTGTCGAGACCTAATCGAGACCTAAGGCAGTTCTATCAATGCAATATGTTCTATTTTTCTATTCTCAAAATCTGCGCGTCGGATACCCAAATACATAGAATTTATATCTTTCCCCGAAATTTATTTGGGCAAAATACAGGATTCCCCCGAAATTCAAATGATAGAAATCCATGCTTTCCCCGTTTTTTAGAGAAAACGAGAATCTGTATTTTTATTTTGGAAGGGCAAAATTTATCCCCAAAAGACAAAAAAGAAATAATCAAGATATACAACGATTACTTGGCAGAGCGGGCGATGTTTTGCACAAGACTGAATTTTAGGCAGTTGCACGACTGTGCGTCATCGTTGTTATCCTCTTTTCCGTCGGCAGAAGCCTCTGCAACCACCACTTGCGTATTTAGGTTGTTGTAGCCCGTTGTGGCTTCCCACACATCGCTATTGGCAAAGCGCACGGCGTAGGCGGGGTTGGCAGCAATCTTGCTATCGGCGTCGGGCAAATAGAGATAGAGGCTGTATGTACCCGCCTCGATGTCTGTGGGCAAGAGCAGACTTTCCGATATGGTAGTGGTCTGTGCCGGTTGCCAAGTGCGCGGGTCGGACTGCAACTGCATGCGGTAGGTATGGTTTGCACCTTTCAGCACGATGTATGCATGGCGTTCGTTGTAGAGCGGTGCATACCCGGTATTGTTGATTTTCAGCGTAATAGTCATCTTATCACCTTGCACCGCCTCGGTAGGAAAACTGCCTTCGGTCAGCACAAACCGATAGCCCATTTGGCGTTCCATAAGGTCGTAGTAGGAGGTGCCGGAAGCGTCTTTCTCGTTCTTCCATTGGTCGGTAGCATACATGCTGTAGGAGTAGTTGAGATAGGAGTAGTGAAGCAATCGCATCTCGGCTTCTGCTTTCGCGCCCGTACCATAGTTGGTATAGTTAGCGGCATTCGATTCTTCGATATTGGTCTCGCCGCCAATCGGCACGAAGAGGCACTCTTGGGCGATATAGGCTTTGTCGCTACTGACATTGGTATAGGTACCCATGTTGTATTCCCCATTGCAGAAAGCGTCGTTGTGGTGCCCCAGGCGCGAACGCGCGTCGCCCTTGTAAGCAGTAGCAGCCGTCAGCGCAGCAACATCGCCTACATAGTCGGTTTTGAACTTCGGTGTGCGCAGTTGCACGCACCGGTTGGCAGGTACGGCATCGAGCAACTGAGTGATCAAGTTCTTTTTTGTAGCGGCGGGGATGCTGTTTCCTACGCCCTGCCCGGAGTAGTACCACTCGCCCCATGCGCCGAGGAACCCCGCTTGCACCACATAGATGACATCGGCGTTGGCTGCCATCACGGGTTTGAGTTGCGACAGGTGCTGCTGCCAGATAGCAGGAGAAGCGTCTTGATTTTGGCTTGCGTTTTCGTAGGCTTTTGCGGTGTAAGCAAAGCGGAGAATACACTTGAAACCATTGGTGCGGAATTTCGCCATATCGCCGGTTATCTCGTTCAATACTGCCTGCGGAAGTTCCTTGTCGCGGAAATTATCCAGATAGTACAGACGTAATAACAAAGAGCGTCCTGCGTTTTTTCCATCAGTGAAATAGTCGTCGTTGAGATTGCTGGTGCCGTTTGCGGTTACCACCTGCTCCACTTGCTCATAAAAACCGCGTTCGGGGTTGGAGAAATTGGTGGTATTGTCAGCCGTGTAGGTTCGTGAGACGGTATTGTGCATGGGTCTCGTGGTCGTTTGTGCCACCATATACGCCCGCTCGTACTCCACTGCCGCCAGCACAAACGCACCCAGTATCTTGCCTTCGGTGTAGGTAGTTATTACCTTGGTATCGCTGCCTGATAGGTAGTAGTTGGCATCGCCTTTGCGGTTATCCTCTCCGCCCAATCCCGCTGAGGCGCAAGAGTTGATGAGGGCGTATCGGTTTCCGTCGCCTGCGGAGGTAACCAAGAACTGATCTATCAGTCCGCGATAGCCCTTTTTAGCGGCTGCGCTATAGTCGGCATCGAATAGACCGAGGCGTTGCCCTTTGAGCAACCCTGCTACGAAGAGTGCCGACCCCGAAGCCTCTAAGTAGTTGGCTTTGCTGCAACCGGCGGGCGTTACGCCATTGGCATATTGCAGCAACTGGCACCAACAGCCCGTAGCCGCATCTTGGCGGGCTATCAGTCCGTCTGCCACTTGGTTTAGATAACCTCGCAACACCGCATACTGCGGATGGCTCTTGGGCATCAACTCCAGCACATCGATCAATGCTAAGAAATACCAACCCTCTGCACGCGCCCAATACTCCGCCGAGACGCCATAGTGCGCACCTTGAGTTTGGTCAGCCCACACGGCATCGGATGCGGGAGCAGCCGAGAAAGCATGGTAGAGCAAGCGTTTATCGGCATCCCATAGTTTGCCCCAAGTCATGGTAAACTGCTTGGCAATCAAATCCCAACATTGTTCGGCAGTGTAGCCGCTCAGCAGTCGCCCGTCAGCGATGAGTTGCGCCAGCAACGCGGGACCCATATACTGCCCATCGCACCACATCTCGTCTTTATACGACTTCTTGTGCCACCATCCGCCCGTGTAGGTATCATCGCCACAGAAAGCCTGCGAGGTAGCAGAAGAGATAGCGTACCGCTTGTTGTAGTTCTCCAACCCTTTGAGCGCACTATTTTTGGCGGTGTTGCAGTTGGCATAAGTGGTGCTATTGTCGAACTTTGCCCCGGGTTTGCTTAGGTCAGCCAAGCCGAAATAGAGTTTGCAGGCGTTTAGGTCGTCCAATGTCTTGCTCGTGCTATGGTCGTTTCCTGCATATTCGTTGCCATACGCCGCCATCGAGTAGTACCACGGAGCAGCAAACGCCGAGTCTTGATAATAGTCGATGGCCTCCAATACCGCCTTGGCTACCAAACCGGGTACATAGTCAAAGCCACGATCCGATTCCGTTCCCTTCACTTTCGTTCCGGAAGCATCATATTGAGCAAAGCCTGCGGCTGTAGTATTGGCTTTAAAGTGATACAGGCACGCATCGATCACTTCGCGTGAGTAGCGTGTATTAGGGTCAAAAGCAACAGGAGTGGCTGCCCATAATTGCGCCGAAAGGAGCATGGCAAAAAAGAAAAGAATCGATAGTCGTTTCATACGAGGGTCGCGTAGAAGCGGTATTAGATGGTTAAACAATTTGCCATAAGATGATGCGCTGCCACGATAGCGATGCGTTGCCACGACGACGATACGAAATTAGGGAATTACGCACGAGTCGAGGCTTCACCATTATGGTATATGGTAAGATTTCACCACACGAGCCAAAGCCACAAGGGTAAAACCTCACCACAAAGGTACTCTTTTTGCCTCATTCTTGCAAATATCCGACGAAATATCGACAAACTACGCCTATTAGTCCACAAAACACGGGAACGGAGTACTCTCTATGCTTACAAAAGACAGCCACAATGGGATTACACCTGCGTGAGCAGGAAGCCCATATACAGCGGTAGGGTTAGCAGGGCACCATCACGACCGACATTATAGTCGCCCAATTTGAGTGCGTGCAAGACATGGTATTTTTCGGTATGTGCCAATACCGTCTGCAACGATTTGGCTCGTCCCGATTTGGCTTTACATTCCAATGGTACGCACTCGCCCTTGTATCGCAGCACGAAGTCTAATTCCAGTCCGCTTTCTTTGTGGTAGTAATACAACTTGCGTCCCATCTTGCCCAGCATATCGGCTATCAGGTTCTCAAAGATTGCCCCTTTGTATCCCCATAGGTCGCCATTGATAATACTATTCTGCGTACCATCCTCCAACATAGATACAAATAGCCCCGTATCTGCCATATAAACCTTAAATATATCATTCTGTGCATTGCCGTCTAAAGGCAGTTCGGTAATGGTTAGGTTACGGCAACGGCGGATGATTCCGGCATCCTCAATCCATCTATCTTGCGTTTCATATATTGTTTATTATCAGATTGTTACACACTAAAATCACACTTTTCCAAGCGAATTATACAGTGTTTTACACACTTTTCGGAACGAATTAAGTGTCACATAGTACACTTTTCGGAACGAATTGCAGTATATATCTTACACTTTTCCAAGCGAATTACATGGTACATTTCACACTTTTCCAAGCGAATTGACGCTGCAAAGGTACGGAATTTAATTGAAGTATGCAAAAAATCGTCCGACTTTCACGAAGAGAGTCGGACGATTTTCCTATTGATAGACATCTTTCCTACCGATGTCCTATTCTAACCCGTTTATTTTAGTGGTTATCCACCACCCATTAAAACTATTTCTTTTGTCCCGAATGGAGAGAATGTAGAGAATGCACCTGCTACGCAGGATTGGTTCTCCGTTATGGCGGTTAATTGACCGTTAATTGCTCTGAGGGTTCTCCATGCGACCCATATAGTTCGTTAATTGCTCTGATTGCCGGTAGTTTCGTGGTTGAGGCGGGAGCGGCCGCAAAGGAACACTGCGTAGGCGATCGACATCAGCAGCAAAGGAAACAGCACATCGCCGATAGGCTGACCGTTGGCAGGATCCTTTTCGTCATCTTCCGGATTGACAATTCTTGCTTTGCTTGGTGCTGCAGAAACCGTAGTGGTAGCCATCTCAGCGGGCGACTGCACAAAGCCGTCTTCGCCCAAAGCGGGTTGAGAGGCAATGCCACAGAAGCCGCTTACAGACGCAGCGTGATTGTCATCTATATCGCAGGTATTGATCATCGCTGTAGAGCGGAAAGGCGATGCAGCAGGAAACTCCACCGCCCAAAGTGCTGACGAGATAAGAGCCAGAATACCTAATACAATTACTTTATATCTCATGGTCAGTTTGTTTTTGTGGGTATGTATGTTTGTCTATTTAAGGTTGCTATATTATCGTGTCAGTTTTCGTACGATGTGGGTATTCTCCCCGCTTACGCGCAGCAGATAGACCCCCTGAGTAGCAGGGAGGGTGATGTCGGTCATAGCGTCGGCGGTAGAAGTAGTAGCGCAAAGGCGACCTGCTGCATCGTAGAGGCAGATAGTAAGGTTCTCGTGTGCCGGGTTGGAGAGGGTAAGCACCCCATGGTTGTCGGACACCTCTACCAGTCCGCTCGGTACCTGCGCTTCGATAGGTGTAGCGGAGATATAGAATCGGTTGGCATCATCGTTGTCGCTTGCCGTAAAACGATAGGTGTTCCAATCGGTGATAAGCGTTGAGCGACGCTCGCGGGTATCGTTGAGGTAGAGCATACTGCCCGTGTAGCCGAACGAGAAAGTATATTCGGTCTCTTTGCCGGGTGCGAAACCAAGGTTGATGCCTTCTATCTCGGGTATGGCAGCCACTGCCATCTCTCCTATCGGTGTGATAGCGTACAAGGAAGCCGAACGGCCATCGCCCTCAACAAACTCAGCGTCCCAACCATTATCAAAAGCATTGGAGAAGAAAGGATGTTGTGCCAGATAGAGGTCGGTATAGGTGTGGCTGTCTGATACACGCACGCGCATTACGGACAATGCGTCGTTTGTCCGCTTGGGCGTCCGCAGCGGGGTATTGATGTCTGTTGCGGTGGAAGAACGCACCAAACGATTGTAGTTCAAAACCAAGTCTGTTTCCTCGCCGGTGTTCACCTGGAACGCCTGCATAGCGGGTATGACTTTGAGACCTTTCCATTCGGCAGTGTTTACCATATTGATAGGGATACCCATCCATTGTCCTGCCGTGGTAGAACCATCGATATATGATGGATTGTCTTTCACATCATCACGCCCCGTATTATATATATATATGGTGGCGTCTGCCCCGTTGAAGTCTGCGGTCTGCAGTTGGTCAATGCGTATGGGTGCCGTCCACGAGTTGCCGATCAGGTTGGAGCCTTGTCCGCCGTCTGCCGTGTAGGTCAGGCGGATACGCCGGTCGGTAGTTGCCGCTAAATCGCCTTTCAGTACGAAGGTTTCTGCTTGGGGTTGCGATGTGGCGTAGCCCGAGAAATCGCCGTGGAGCGAAGAACCGTCAAACTGCCGCGTCCAGCCGTTGCCGCCCTTCTGCTCGGAGTATATATAGGTGTATGCACCACGGAAGTTTTCCGGTATGGGGGCTTCTTTGATAGGTATGCCGATATATTGCCAATACTTTTCCTTCTTGCCGTCTGCAGTTACCACAAGATAGGCTTTTGAATAAAGTTCCACGGTAGCCGCCAGCGTCTCATCTTCTGCGGTAGTATGGATAAGTGCACCTGTATGGTTTGCATCCGCCTTAATCGTAATGATGTTGGTGTTGGTAAGTGGCGATGTGGTGTTGTCGGTATTCAACTGTTTGATCTTACCTGTGGTCTTGAGTGCTGCATCACTATTGATAGTGAGTGTATTGCCGTCCTTAATCAGGATGTTCGCTACAGAGGCATCCGTGGTATTGACAATGCAGTTTGCTATAATCCGTATATTTTGCTCTTTGAGCGGCAAGCGCCCCGTACTCCAGTTGGTAGGTGTTGTCCAGAGATGGTCGCCGTTGCCGGGATTTTGCATATCACCACCATTATGGAAGGTAACGGAGCAGTCGCTTACATTAGCGGCATCGGTTTTTAACAGGTAATGCAATCCCTGGATAATTGCTTTCTGACCGATAGGCGTGATTTTGGAGGTAGCATCCGCATTGACGGAGAGCAGCAGGAAGCGTGCGTTGATGTTGGTTTGCCGCTCGCAGCAGGTTATGAGTGAGCCGTTGCTTTTGCCCTCGGGAATAGTGGCTATGTTGACAAAGTTGTTGGCATCCACCGCCGTGAAACCTTGCAAGGCTTTCTTTTTGTTGTAACCGCCGCCATCGGTAATTCGCACTACGATATTGCCGTCTTTATCAAGAAGAATCTTATTCAGAGAGTCGGTTCTCACGGGAGTTCCTCCGCCTTTATAGTCAAACTCATCCAATCCGTCGAATATACCGTGTGCATAGCATAGTACGGTCATATTCATTTGCGGATTGATGGTTGGTGTAGCGGGGTCGGCAATGAAACCTTTGGTCCCCCATTGGGTCAGTTCCTTTTTAGCCATGTGTCCTTTGAGGGAGAACATCGGTCGGTAGTCCACTATGTATGCCAGCGAGTCCAATACGCCGTATGCCGGGTGGGTATCCTTGTTGATGGCATCGGTTTTGGGGAAGTCGGTGAGCATTACGATGTCAAATGGTTCGTAGTTGAGCAGGTTGAATGTGGCGTAACCATTCACGGGTACTACCTCAAACTCATTCTTCAACGCCGTATAGAGGGGTAATTCGGTTCCCTGGTCGCTTTCAGCCCATTTGCTACCCGATTGTTTGCAGAGGTCTGCCTTGTTGATACCTGTCAGGAAATCACCATGCAGTTTGTGTTTCTTATTGTCGCGAGTGTAACTATCTGCGCCCGAGATGATAAATGCCAAAGCGGGTTTGTTCGTAATATATATATTTAAGGATTGCGCATAGGCGGTAGCGAGAGTGCCGCAGTTGTCGTATGGTGTGAGCGTAACTACTATGGTGTCTCCTGCAGTAAGCAGATTGTCGATGTCTGTAGAAATCGCATTGAGTGATGCGGTAACCGTATAGCGTCCGTTCTCGTCCGGTGTGTCGGTGGTCTGGAGGAACGACCTATCGGTAATTTCTGCATCTGGTTTTTCTGCCGTTTTGGTAGCATGCTTGATAACGGCCTTTATCTGACACGCTTTGCTGTCCTCGCCGGCCGATTTGTAAGCAAAGAGGTGGCGGGTATCGGCATTGTCCGTATAAGTATGTTCGGGGCGATAGTATTGGAAACGGGTGAGTGCTACCACCTCCGGTGTAATATCTGCGTTGGAGGTGATTTTTGCGGTGTTCGCGGATTGCGAATAGCAGTCGCCGTGTACTACCACAAAGTATTCGCCTATAGTCTGTGCCGTATAGGTATCGTTAGTGGCATTGGCAATCGGTTGCCCGTCTTTGTACCACTGGAACGAAAATCCTGTAGTGGGATAGTCGGTCAGACCAGTCTCCTGTGCCTGCTTTACACGCAGCGTGATAGAGGTGTTGCAGCCTGTAAGGACTCCTTCGGCTACAATTTGCGGTGTGGGGTCGTTGCACGCCACACTGAGTGTATAAGACGCCTCGGCGGGGCAATAGTCTCCATCGCCGTCATAGATAGCGGTGATGGTGGTTTGCCCACCCATAAACGGAGTTATTGTCGAACCATCGTCGGAGATGGTGGCAACGGCAGTATTGCTCGATACATATTGAATCAATGCACCGGCCGGCAAACCGGTGGTGGTAAGGGTGGGAGCAGAACCGGTAGCAGCATACTCCCAAGATGCTACATTCCATTCAAGTGTTGTATTATGTTTGCACCATTGTGCGGTGAAGACATAATCTGCATTGAGCGGGAAAGATGAGGTGGGATAATAATAATCGTTGGTCTCATCGGTATAGTACAAGAACCTATACCCCTCTTTCGTAACCTCCGGCAAGGTGAGAGTGCTGCCTTTCTTTACGGTTTGGATAAATGTGCCGTCCAACTGCTTTGTCCAACCGGTCTCATCTGTCAGTACACCTCCATTGGGGTTGACAATAGCCGTTACACTGCCATCGGGTGTAACCGCACGCCATTGGGCAGTGAAGGTATAGTTTGCATTGAGAGGGAAAGTGTTGCCGGGGTGATAGGTGTCGCTATTGTGGTCGTGGTAAACGGTCAAGGTATATCCGTCCCGAGTGATGTCGGGCATAATTAAGTTGGCACCTTGCGGTATCTGCTTGGTGTACGTGCCGTCCGATTGCAGTATCCATCCGAGTGCTGCTGCATTGGGTATAGTACCGCCTTCGGGGACGATGGTGGCGGTAACGCTATTGTCCAAGGTACCCAAGATACGTATAGGCGTTCCGAGACGATACCCTGTGGTTGCCCCGTAGGAATAAATCTTGAGAGTAACCTTCCTGCAGAAAGAGATGTTGTCGGGATTGCTGACACGAATATCATGTACTACACCTTGGGCCAGAGAGGTTGTTGTCTCTGATAGGGTGTTGTTGCCGTCGGTCATCTCTATGAGGAAATAGCAGGCATTGGAGATAGGCTGCACCTTGAGTTGTATATCGCACAGCATAAAACATTTGCCATCGGCTATGGTATATTCAAAGGACAGATATTTGGTTTTGTCTAATTGGGAGGTATTCGGAATGCTAACCGTTAGGTTTTCTTTATTGCCGTCACCTTTATCCAATTCTTTTCCGCTTGTACCTAATGTAATTCCCGCAGCGGTAATTGTACTGTTGGCAGTCAGTCCTTCGGTTGCTGTGACAGATTCTGCCGTTGTCAAGGCTGCAGCCTTTTTTCCTGCCGGCAGGTTATAGATGACAGAAGATGCACCGCACTGATCGACCACATCGATGGTGGTAGAAAGAGTGGCATCACAATAGTCGCCATTGGCTGCTAAAATAGCCGTGATGGTAACTGTACCTTCACCCACGAAATGCAATTTGTTGCCGTCCACAATAGTGGCTACATTCGTATTGTTGGATTGGTATATAACTGCACCACCGCTGTTGCTTGTGGTACTTAGTTCAAAGTCTGCGTCTTGAACGCGGCTGTTTGTGGGCTCGTTTCCCCACGCAAAAGCGGGGGCGGTACAGCACGGACGAACAATCGACATATAGGTGATGTACGGGTTCATACTTTTAGAGGTACGGTACAGACATACCGCATTTTTGCCGACGGCTTCTGCAGGAAGAGGCAAAATGTTTTCACCGGTGGTAACTCCCGTCTTTTTACACCATAGTGTTTTACCGTTATCTGCATCATATAGTTCCAAATTATCCCCATCTGGTTTTTTAACTACATTCACCACTACATAGTCGCCTGCTTGGAAAGTGGCGTTCTTAAGTGTGAGTTTTACATAGTGTCCAGCCTGACCTAATTTGTAGCCGTCGGTGGCATTACCTTTGGCAACCTTTACTTCTGCACTCCCTGCATAATTGCCCGAAAGAGTGGCACTGCTTGCACCGGTAATGGTGGCACGCATCATCTCGCCGCAGAAGGTATCCCATTCGGCGTAGAGGTTGATGTCGCCGTAGAGGTGGTATGGGGTGGTGTAGTCTAAGTCTTTGAGAGTAAATGTTGTTTGGTCCCAGTCGCGAACTTTCCAATTCTTGAAGACAACGCCCTGTTTTCCTGCGGCGTTGGTAATAGCCGCTGCGTCGGTGGGTAACAGGTCCTTAGAAGCGTAGGTATAAGTGGTAGGTGTTAGTCCGTTGATGGCTTTGTTTTGACTATTGTCCTCGTTCTGTCCGTCCCAATAATATATATTGAACGAGACCGGTTGCCAAGTGGCAGTAAGTGTGAGGTCGGAAGTGATATTGTCTATTGTTGTTTGGTTGGCAGGATAGGTAGTCTTGCCATCGCTCCAGCCTGCGAACTCATATATGGTGGTATTTCCACTTTCCGCTGTAATCTTGATGGTTGTGTAGTCGGGCAAAGTGAGTGCGCCACCGTCAGCCACTTGTGTGGTGGAAGTGGGGATTCCAGATGTAGTCAAACGGTCATACTCAGCCGGTCTGCCCTCTTGATAGGTGATAGTATGCAGGGCGGGATAGGTGACGGTAAGTTTAGGTGTGCCGTTGGGGTTGACCGACATTGTGAACAGGTAGGCACCTGCAATGGTGGTGGTTATCTTGGCATTGGTGTCATCTTTCCCTAACATACCAAAGTCCCATCCCGCACAGTTGGTAGATGTCATTGTGCTAGGGTTGCCGAACCATGAGTATGTATTGCCCACTTGGTGCTGTATCTTGAACTCATAGGTGGTATTGGCAGCCAAGGTGATGGCTACTTGATTGTTGGTAAACGGATGTGTTAAACTGAAATTGTTGAAATTGCCAGATACATACCAACGGTTTATACACTCAACAGGCGTATAGGTTGACCAAGAGCCGTTGCCTTTATCCCACACCCCTTCTGCAATAGTATATAACTGCGTATTTTTAACCTCACAATCGGCTGTTTGATTCCATTTGACACTCTCCCCAAAACTATTCTCTGTAGTGGAGGGGTTCATACGACAGAAGATGATATTGGTGTAGTTGGCGGGGATTTGTGCCATATAGACTTCCTCACACTCGGAAACACGGGTCATATCTGCCCAACCAGTGTTTGAAGCGTCCCAATAATATACCGCAAAACGGGCGTTGGCTTGCAGCCAGTTGGAGTTGGGTTTTAAGTAAACAGTGTTGTCTGCGGCAATGGTGATTGTTGCGGAGGCGGATGTGGTGGAGCAAGAACCCGAGGAGACGATACAACGGTAGTAGGTGGTGCCCGCCTTATCGGTGGGGGGGGTATATGTATCGTTCGTTGCGTTGGATATATCTGCAAAGGTAGTGTTGTCTGTGCTGCTTTGCCACTGGTAGGTGAGTGCGTCTCCTGTTGCTGCGACCTGCAAAGTTGGCGTTGCGCCTACGGGATATGTATCCGAAACAGGTTGGGTGGTAATGGTCGGTGCGGTGCAAGAAGGTAATCGCAGAGAAAATCCATTTAACACACAATTAGAAGTTCCAGTGGCAGTTACTTTGATAATATGTTTGGATGTTGATATATCATAGCGCCTAACGGTTTCTGTAGTAGAAGTCCCAGTGGTTACTATATTTCCATCAATTGTAACAACAAATGATTTTGTTCCAGTAGCAGAGTTATCCTTGCCGTACATACTAAATTGATCATATCCTTCCACTTGAATAATCAATTCCGAGTTGCTACGATAATTCATGTTATATCCAGACAAGGTAAATTCTTCTATTTTTTTGCCTGAGAAAGAAGAATTGCGTCCATCAACCTTATTGCTAATCCAATCTTTTTCTGTTGCCGTAGTAGTAGCAAATGATAATACTATATTATCCCCTGATGTAGCAGATGTTCCCGCCCAGATATAGTTTTTAGAAGGTTTTGTAGAGGAGAAGCCGTAGATTTCGTACTCGCGATTCTGATACACAGTCAATTTTTGTTTCCAAGTGGTTGTGTAAATTCCCGGTGTGTGATATGAGGTAAGTTCTCCCCGTGCCCCGCACGACAAAGCGAGTGCAAGAAGTAGAAACAAAGTTCGCGAGAGCAAATGAGCGGATGCGAGAACTCGTGTAGATACGGTTCGTAGAGAGGATAAAACAGTGGTACAATTCGAGTAGAAATGCTGCATATCGAGTTAGTATTAGTTAGTTTCTAAGGTCAGTCTCTTAAGTACACTCCGCAGCGGTGCGCAGGCGTACCTAATAAATCGGGTGCAAAAATAATACAATCTACTGAAATAGATGTGTAATAATTGACGGAAAAGTGTTTCCTCGTGGTATTACGACAGCCAGAACATGTAATTACCATATAATTAGACATAATTTTCCACAGAGCATCGGAACAAAGAAAACATATAATTATCATTGGGTTTTGCAACATATAATTATCATGTAATTAGACATATAATTATGCATTCATCATTGTGCATTCATCATTATGAATTATGAGAGCGGCTTGCCAGTCTTAATTCTTCATTTTTAATTCTTAATTGCCAATTATTCCTACCTCTTGCCAGTCGTGGAGTGTGGCTTGCGCATCTGCCAGTGCCTGCTCCGGGCTGACCTCATACTCTTTGAGGAGCAAATCAGCCAGTGTCTGTGCATCGAAATCGGGGAACTGCTCCGCCTCACGCCATAGGTAGGCAGCAGTGGCGTTCATCGTGATCATCTTGTTGAAGTTGATCAGTTCCACACTCTCGCCCACCAAGATATACTCGTCTCCCAACGGGCGCAACCTAAATCCTTGTTTTGTTTTCATGCGTTGCAGCGTTTTATGATTCGCCAAAAAGTCTTTCTGTATAGCCAAAGCAGCGTGGGTCGGAAAGGCAACAGCCACTGCCACAATCATCCTTTCGTCAGCGGTTTGCGGTGCCCGCGACGGTTCTCTATGCGCACGACGATACCTACTATATCCGCCTGAGTACAGACCTCCTCGCCTTGCAGGTTGCCATCGCCCATCAGTACGATAGTTCCGGCAGACTCTATCCGCAGCACCCGATGTAACACATATCTCCCTCCGACTGACTGCGCTAACACGATGTCGCCACGCCTTGCCGCACGGGTCATGCGCCGTAGCACCACACTGTCCCTTCCCCCTTCTATCCACGGCCGCATACTCTCGCCTTGGGGCGTAAAACAGACCTCGTGTTCCTCCGCAAGCAGCCGCTTTATCTCGGGGATCAATATGTCGTTTGCCACTCTGCACGCCATTTCGGCCGCAAAGGTACAACAAAAAATCCATTCTCGCAAGTGTGGTTATTAAAACATATAATTATCATGTAATTAGACATATAATTTTATTCTCCACAAGGGGCGTCTGTGTTCTCCATATAAATGCCACATACTACTCCATTAATTGCCATTAAAAACCATTAAAACTCCGTATTGGTTTTTCTCCATTGCACTACCATTTGCTTCGTTTCTTACCTCAGTCGATATGAGCGGGCTTGGCAAGCCCGCTGCGTGGACACTTCGCGGATGTTTAGCGGTTAAGTGGTCATTAAACTATTCTTTTGTTCAGAATACAGAGAATGGAGAGATTGCATTATCGGGGGAGGACAAAAAAGAACGATTTTGGACACAACAAGGGCTGCCCCGAAAGACAGCCCTTGCAACTAATTAAAATTATGAAAAACAAAACTATCCGACAAATAGTATGCTCTAATTTATGAAACGAGCGGTATGCCCAATTTTACTCTGCGAGCAGTGCGCCCAGTGCGTTGTATTTTATGCCGTTGCGCTCGATCACTACCTGACCGTCGATAATGCGTTTTACAGCCTTGCCTTGGAGTGTAGTATTGTCGATAGCGGTATCGCTGAGTTTCTCAACGGTAGCACCTTCTGCGAAACCAATGTTACGATTGCCGGAACTTGTGGTACGAACGCCTAACTTACCCGTTACAGCCACTTTATCGCCTTTAACAATAGGCTCTGTAGGAACACCACGATAAACCTCGAGGGTTGCACCCTTCTGAGCATCTGCGTCTGCACCAAAGTAGAAAGTTTGGTTCTTATACTGATCGCTATAGTCATAAACCGTAGCAGCAACACCTTCTACACGATATACTTTGTCGGTGTAAGCACCTACCTCCATACCCTCACAGAGTGCGATAGCGTCAGCCATCGAAATCTTCTCTGCCTCTACTACCGGTTCATTGGGTTTCTCGGTACCATCACCAAGGATAGTTACTTTGTCCACCTCGTAGGTAGGAGCCACTTCTGCTGTGCTAGTGTAAGCGAAAGCAATTTTAACGGTCTTACCTGCATAGTCGTTGATAGCCACTTCGTCCTCTTGGAAAGTCCAACTTGTACCGGCAGGCATAGCAATCGAAAGATCAGCCCAGTTAGCACCATTGTCGGCAGAAATCTTTATGGATACAGTGTTAGGTTTACCTTTCAAGAAATTCAGTGCATGATTTACCTTGAGTGTAGCCGTAGTAGCGGAGGTAAGGTCGATAGAGGGAGAAATCAACCAAGCCTCAGTTGCTACATTTGTTTGGTTGATGTAAGCACTGGCTTTCATACCGAACGTAGCATCGTGTCTCCACACATAAGTAGCAGAACCAAGTTCTTTGTTATCGATTGTCCACTCACCTTGACCTTGTGTAAAGTCGATAGAGTACATGGTAACATCTGCGGCAAACAGCATTGCGCTTGCGCAAACAGCCATCACGAAAGAGAAAATTTTCTTCATAATAGATAGATTTTATAAGTTGAAAAATATTTGTCGTCTTTACAGGTGCAAAGTTACGCTGTTTTTTCGAGGTTTGCAAACTTATTCTGTGAAAAAATGATTAAATATACATTTTGCACGCTATTTACCACTCAAAACCGCCCCAAATACTACACGAAAAAAACACAATGTATATCGTTTTGCACCTTACAACCTCGATACGGGACATACAGCCTTACACCTCTCTATGCGTTGCAGGAGGTGTTTCGGTCTGTTATCCCACCGTGCCTTCGAGCGAGACCTCGAGCAGTTTTTGTGCCTCGACGGCGAACTCCATCGGCAGTTTGTCCATCACCTCTTTAGCATAGCCGTTGATAATCAGCCCGACTGCATCTTCTACACCGATACCGCGTTGTTGGCAATAGAAGAGTTGATCCTCGTTGATTTTGCTGGTGGTTGCCTCATGCTCCACAGTGGCGGTAGGGTTGCTGATTTGCATATCGGGGAAGGTATGTGCCCCGCATTTATCACCAAGCAAGAGCGAGTCGCACTGGCTATAGTTGCGAGCATTGTCGGCATGGCTTGCCACCTTGACCAGTCCACGGTAGGAGTTCTGACTATGCCCCGCACTGATACCCTTGCTGATGATACGCGAGCGGGTGTTCTTGCCCAAGTGGATCATCTTGGTGCCGGTATCTGCCTGCTGATAGTTGTTGGTTACAGCCACGGAGTAGAACTCTGCGCTGGAGTTGTCGCCACGGAGGATACAACTCGGGTACTTCCATGTGATAGCGGAGCCGGTCTCTACCTGTGTCCAACTGAGCCGTGCATTCTCGTAGGTGATACCTCGTTTTGTAACGAAATTGTAGATACCGCCCTTGCCGTCTTTGTCGCCCGGGTACCAGTTCTGCACGGTAGAGTATTTGACCTCGGCATCTTTGCGCACCACTATCTCCACTATGGCGGCATGGAGTTGGTTCTCATCGCGCATCGGTGCGGTGCAACCCTCTAAGTAACTAAGGTATGCTCCCTCGTCGGCAATGAGCAGTGTACGCTCAAACTGCCCGGTATTGCCGGCATTGATACGGAAATAAGTGCTCAGTTCCATCGGGCAACGCACGCCCTTGGGGATATAGACAAATGAGCCATCGGAGAAGACTGCCGAGTTGAGCGCAGCATAGAAATTGTCGGTATACGGCACTACCGACCCGAGGTACTCACGCACCAAGTCTTCGTGCTCGCGCACCGCCTCGGAGATAGAGCAGAAGATAATGCCCTTCTCTGCCAAGGTCTCACGAAAAGTGGTCTTGACGCTGACCGAGTCCATCACGGCATCTACCGCCATATTCCCCGCCAAGGCTGCGCGTTCCTCCAAAGGAATGCCCAACTTATCAAAGGTCTTCATCACTTCGGGGTCGATCTCCTTCTTGTCCTCCGAATGTGCCTTTGGGGCAGCGTAGTAGGATATGGCTTGGAAATCGATAGCGGGTATATCCAGATGCGCCCAAGTAGGCACCTCCATCGTGAGCCACTTGCGATAGGCTTTGAGGCGGAACTCAAGCAACCACTCGGGTTCGCCTTTCTTGTGGGAGATAGTACGGATGATATCCTCGTTTAGCCCGCGCGACAAGATGTCGGTTTCTACGTCGGTGGTAAAACCATACTTATACTCTTGCCCCGTGATGTCTTCTATTATTTCGTTTTCTTTTTCCATTGTCTTTGCTGTTTTTATAGGGAATATAGAAAATCATAGGTACTATAGAGGGTCTAGGAAACCTAGATTATTCTGTATAAAACAAAAAGAACCGCCAATTTGACGGTTCTTGTGGAGGTCGGTAGCAGATTCGAACCGCTGTCCCCGGTTTTGCAGACCGGTCCCTAACCACTCGGGCAACCGACCATTATCTCTCCTACATTTGGAAAGCGGGTGCAAAGGTACAACATTTTTCTGACATCTACAAATTTTTCACGCATAAAAATACCATTTTGAGGAAAACAGTGCAAAAACATGGAATTGCCATTGGTTCTTCAACATATAATTGCCATGTAATTAGCCATATAATTTCTTCCTCCATATATATTGTAGGGGGTCCCATTAAATACCATATAAACTGCCATTAAAACGACCTCCCCAAAAAACTTCCAAAGCAAAGAAGGGGCGCGCAATCTCTGCGAGCCCCTTCCACAAATTATATATATAATCAAACTAATACTTTCTATTCAGTAGAATGGAAGATATTTTTTGCAGTAGAGAATAGCAACTATTTTTGTAGTACAACAAATATGCCATTCAGGGATGCACTATTTCAGATACTGCCCTTGGGCGTTGTAGATCTTACCGGCACGCTCGATATAGAGTACTCCGTTGTGGAGGAACTTACGAGCGTCAGCAGCGGTGTCGGCAGTAGTATTCTCGATAGCGGAACCTACCTCGTACATCTTTTCGGCAGTAACCACCAAGAAATAGTCGCGTGCTTCGGTAATCTCGAAACTAGGCGTCTCTTGTCCGTTGTTACCATTGTTGAAAATCAAGTTGTACGATGCGGCTTCGGTGACGTCGTAGGGGAATACCTTGTAGGTAACGCCATCGATTACCTCGGTAGCCTCGGGATAGACACCGGGCCATTTGCCGTACAACTCAGCGGTACCCCATGCATAGAGAGCCAAGGATGCCCAACCTGTTTGGTCGTCGGCATAGATATGGTGAGCCGATACGGGTATCTCTTTCTCTACCGTAGCGAATGATACATTATCGAGCGCATAGCCCGGAGCACCGGCGCAGTTATCACCCGAAGTAACCGAGATATTCCATGCCAGATAGAGGTCTGTACCTGCGGTAAAGTCCACCTTGAGGGTATCCATTACATGAGTAGTGAGCATCGGAACAACGGCTGCGCCCTCGGTGTTGGCATCTTTGGTGTAAGAGGTCTTGAAGGCATCGCCTGCACTCTGCCAGGTGTTGCCATTGGTGGAGTAGTAGAGTTGAACGGTAAAGCCTGCATCGTTGTTACCATTACGGTATTTCTCGATGTCGTAGGCAATCTCAACACCTGCATAGCCGGTAGTACCGTCGTTGGTGAGGTGTGCCATGATGTTCACGCCGCGTGTACCATTCGCCACGCCAGTGGTAAGTCCGCCGATAGCACGGTCGGTAGAACCCGTAGCACCGAAATTCCATATACCGTTGTAGGCATTCTTTGCGAGCGATTGCCCGCCGATATAAGTAGCGGTATCTACTGCCGATGCATACATTCCCACTTGGCGCGGGCCGGTAGTATTACGCTCTACGCGCCATCCCTCGGGCAGGACAGAGCCGCGGAGGATACCCGTCTTAGCATCGGTAGAGGGGTCGATCTCCGCACCACCGAGGACATCGAAGTCTTGGGTATAAGCGGTATTGGTTTCGTTGAACGCAATAGCGGGATAGGTAATAACCTGTGTATGGACGGTATCTACCACGACAGTAGCCTTGTACTGTTTACCCTCGTAGGTGGTAGTGATGGTATGCGAACCTGCAGCGGTGAGCGTGGTATCGCATACGGTAGCCAATGCCTTAACGGACAAACCCTCAGCATCGAGTTGGTGCATCTCGAAATGTACGGTATGACGGTGCTGATCGACTACTTGCGTAAACGAACGGTAGGTATTGTCGGCGTAGGTACGCATAGCCTCAGCCTCAGCGGCGGTAAGAGTGGAAGGCGACCAACTGATAGTAGCGGGCGAGACGCCAAAGATGGTAGCATACTCCAAGCAGCAAGCCATATAGGTAGCGTTCTGCTTAGGGTGGCGGTCATCTTTGAACCAGTCTTTGAGGATGTTAGCATTCTGCTTGTAGGCTTGGTCGTAAGCCACCCCTACAGGGCAAAGCACTACGCCAAACTCTTGCGCTACGGCGCGATAGTTAGCCAACATCTCGGCATTGCTTGCAGAGAAAGCGGCATCGGTATTGTATGCCCAGTTGACAGGCAGGATGATGACCGCATTCGGATTGGGGCAGTTGGTACGGATATACTCTACCCAATCAGCCACGCTCTGACGGAAACCGGCAAAGTTGGTACGCGGTTTAGCGGTCTGCTCTTGGAGGATGATATGGGTCCATGCTTGTGTACGCACCAACATACGGGCCGACGGTGTACCGGCATCGGTAAGACCTTCGCCTTCGTCGTAGTGGTATTTGAGCGATTTACCCAGATTGGTGTGGGCAGTCCAGGTAGCGTTTTTGCCCTCAGCCACTGCCATTTGGTTGAACATATCGTCTTGCCACTCGTTCTCGTAGTGGATGAGCGAGTTGTTCATCGACAGCACTTTGACCTCAGCAGGTTGTTTAGAAAGCAGTGTGGTATAAGAAGGCCAAAGAGCAACACCTCCCAATACGGGATCGGGGATAGAGTCTGCATGGGTGATCGCACGAACCCCCGAAGCAGTAACCTCCAAATAGATGTCCTTATTGATGGTGTAGCCATAGTCTTTGAGTTTTACGCTTCCGTTGTTATTAAAGATAAGACTCTCTGACAAGCCTGTATTAGCGGCACCCATATCGAAGTACTTATACTCGATACCTTTGACGGTCTGTGTACCCGTAACTTGCATACCGGGCCATTTGCCGTTTAGGTCATTTACCTCGCCCCACATATAGAGCGCAATAGCATCCCAACCCGTGTGGTCGAGCACATAGACGGTATAGCCGTCGTGAGTAACCTCATCAGCGTGAGGTTTTGCTGATACATTGCCTACACTAAGCGAGAGCAATGCCAGCGCAAAAAGAAAGAACTTTTTCATGATGATTATTTACTATAAATGATGTATTCGTAAGGTTGTAGGCTTTGCGCCTTAGGCGAGAACACTTGTTCGCCTGTCAGCGCATTGGTATATTTATTTCGCTGCCAACGCATCGGGAGGGTTACTTCTTGCGTGTCGGCAGTGGTATTGACGATTACCAAAATCTCCTTATCACCCTGCGCACGCGAGAACATAGCGACATGGTCGGTCGAGTAGTCGGTAACCGCACCGAAGCGTGCCTCGGCAGTAGCGGTATAGGCTTTCATTAGGGCGATATACGCTTGGCGAGTAGTGTTATCCTCAGAGAAAGGCAGGATGTTGTATTCAAAGAAATTGATTTTGCTCATGTCGCCAATCTCCTGCGAGGAGTAGATCATCGGCACGCCCTCTAAAAAGAAAGTAAGGCAGGAAGCGGAGAGTTGCCCTTGGGGCGATGTATAGAAAGTAGCGGGTGCGTTCTCCGACGAAGCATCGTGGGTCGTAGTATAACGCAGACGCTGCTTGCCCGCGGGGGTAGAAGACATCTCCTTATCGCTAATGGTATAGAGCGAATTGGTAGCCTTTTGCTTTTGGTAGAGCGACTGAATACCCGACAGATAGTCCCAACTATAGAGCCAATCGAAGCCCGCATCGAAATAGGACACCTTGTGTGTCTCCGCCAGCATGATAGCATCAGGTTTGAGAGAACGGATCGCCGCAATGGCGGGTTGCCAAAAAGCAGTAGGTACACCATGGGCATAATCGCAGCGGAAGCCGTCGATGTCCGCCTCACGCACCCAATAGAGCATAGCATCTTGCATGGCATCGCGGACCGATTGTTTGTTGTAGTCGAGCGGAACAACATCGTTCCAATTCTTCTCATCATCCACGGGTGTGGTGTACCAATCGGGATGGTCGATATACCATTGGTTGTCCCATGCGGTATGGTTGGCTACCCAATCGAGAATAACGCAAATACCACGGCTATGGCAAGCACTGACGAGCGATTGGAGGTCAGCCATAGTACCGAAAGCGGGGTCGATGGCTTTGTAGTCTTTTACGCAGTAGGGCGAGTTGACCGTCTTGACCATTCCGCGGGGATGGATAGGCATCAGCCAAAGGACATTCACCTGCATCTCTTGGAGCGTAGGCAGATAATCCTCGATAGCACGAAAAGCGGATTGCCTTGCAAAAAGGCGTTCGTTGCACTCATAGACCACCAGTGTATTGGCTTTTTGCAGCGTATCGGAAGGTTTAGGTTCGATGGCAGGCACATTCTCTCCGCCCTTGCACCCCGTAAGGCACAAGAACAGAGAGAGTATGGTAAGGAATGATTTTTGCATAGTGTGATTAGTTTACAAGTGTGGCTTGGTCGGCATCGGCACGGAGATAGAACTCTGCGCCTTGCGAGAGGGTGATAGCGGGTGCGTTGTATTGCAGTTTGTCATCATCGGTGTCGGCGCACGCATTGTTGTTGAAAATCAGGTTAATCGAGTAGCCGTCAGGACCTACTACATTGATGACATGGTAGGTAACGCCGTCTTTGACGATCGTGTTATCGCCATTGGCAGTTGCACCGGGCCATTCGCCGAAGGGTTTGAACTGACTTACATTCTCCCAACCATAGACGCTCAGACAATCCCAACCGGTTGCGTCCTCTACATAGAGCGTGCAAGCGATGGTGTCTGCCGGTTCGGGCGTAGGGATAGGATCGGCATCCAGTCCGCGCACGCCATTGGCCGTAACGACAAGAATGGTATCGTGGTCGATAGTGTAAGCAAAGTCTTTCAACTGTGTACCGCCTCCATTGTTGTTGAAAATCAGGTTCTCGGCAAGCCCCGTATTGGCAGCACCCATATCGAAATACTTGTACTCCACGCCTTTGATAGTCTGCGTACCCGTAACTTGCATACCGGGCCATTCGCCGTTGAGGCTATTTACATCACCCCACATATAGAGTGTCAGTGCGTCCCAACCTGTAGAATCCAAGACAAAGACCACAAAGCCATCATGCTCGATCTCGGGTTCGTTGCTAATCTCCTCCACGCCATCGGCGGTAAGACGGAGATAGATGTCGCGATCGATAGTGTAAGCAAAGTCAGCCAACTGCGTACCGCCTCCGTTGTTATTGAAAATCAGGTTCTCGGCAAGGCCCGTATTGGCTGCGCCCATATCGAAGTATTGGTAGGTAACACCCTCGATAGTCTGCGTACCTGTAACCTGCATACCCGGCCATTCGCCGTTGAGGCCATCCACATCACCCCACATATAGAGCGTGAGTGCGTCCCAACCGGTCTCGTCGAGTACAAAGACGGCATATCCATCGTGCTCTATCTCGGGTTGCTGCGCTGCTCCACCCCATGCGGCAATACTGATTTGGTAACGCTGCCCCACTACACAATTATCTAATATATGCGGAGTAGCGGGGTTCTCGATACCCTGCAACTTGCTAACAAAGAGGAATCCATCGGATAACGACTTGCCCTCTTTGAAGTCCTCGGGATAGAGGTAGATACCGTATTTAGAATCCACTTTCTCGGCTTTCTGCAAGCAGAAATCGGCATTCACATAGTTGAGCGTATCCTGCCCATTGAAAGCACCGACCATATAGATTTGGTCTTTGGCAGAGGTGCCTGCGGGGACGATTACCTCGAGGAGGATAGCATTCTCTTTGAGTTCAAACTGCGGTTTCTCGTGCTCGAACACAATCTCTTCTTGCTTGCAACCGACAAAGAGCATCGGGAGCAAGAGCATAAGGCTTAGAAATATCTTTTTCATATCGATTGACAATTAATAGTTAGGATTTTGTACAAGTCCCGGATTGACGGAGAGTGCACTTTGCGGCAGCGGATACCACTCGTACTTACGATCGCGTTTAGCGGGGAAAGTTTGTCCGGCATCGTCGGTAGCACGGCCGAAGAACCACCACTGACCTTGGGTAAATTGGTCGAAGCGACGCAGGTCGGTACGGCGGCGACGGCCTTCGTTGAGGAACTCGATACCCCACTGGTGGAGCATCCACTCTTCGGGTGTCCACGAAGCGGCTTTATCGGGGATAGCGGCGGTAGCGAAATAGCGTTGGCGCACTTGGTTGACCAAGTCTTTTGCACCCTCGACATCTCCCGCACGCATCTTGCACTCTGCCAGTGTGTAATAGACCTCAGCCCAGCGGAACTCCACCTCGGAGATCTCTTGGTAATCGACGCCTGTAGCGGTGCGATACATCGGGTACTTCATCAAGCGATAGCCCGAGTTGGTCTGTCCCCAACGGGGCGACTGTACGGTCTCGAGCGGGCGTCCGAGTTCGGAGGTAGTACCGGCGAATTGGCCTACCTGGTCGATATAAACCAATGGTTGTCCGTCGCGGTCGGCATCAGCGAGGATAGGTTCACCCGTGGTGATATTCTTCATCTCGCCTTTGAGGAATATACCGCCGTTCCAACGGTCGTCGAAAGCATAACTCTGCTTACGGATGTCGCCATCGTCGAAACGCTCATAGACGGCACCGAGGCGGTCGTTGTAGTTGCCTTCGAGGAAGCAGACTGGATTGTCGGTACCGCCATACATCTTACCATCGGAATAGACTTTCTCGGTGCCCGAGTTGTCATACGACGGAGCGAGGCAAACGCAGTTCCATGCCGATTGGTTGGTAGCATAGACATCGAGAAAATCGTTGTAGTTGTAGGGCAAGAAAGGCACATCGCGCATCCAGCCCGTATTGAGTTGGCCTTGTTTCTCGGCGAAAGCAAAGACTACCTCGGGGCATTCGGCGTTGTTGAGTTCGAATATCTGACGATAGTCGGATACGATGTCGTACTGCCCATAGTCGCCACGCTTGAGCGATTCGGCAAGCGCCAGGCAGTCAGCATAGTGGTCTTCGCCGATGAATATCTGCGCATTGAGCAGAAGACGCATCTTGAGCATACGGTTCATAGCAGGACTGACACGGTTGGCACCTTTGTTTTGGAGGGAAGCGAGCGACTCATCCAACTCGGTAGCGATGAAGTCATACACCTTCTTGCAGCCGGTGTTGAAGTCGGGGTCTGCGCTACCCGGTACCTCTGAAGAAACACTGACGCACAGAGGCAAGGCACCGCCCCACAACTCGAAGTTGTTGTAGTAAGCCCACGCACGGAGAGTACGCACCTCAGCGATATAACTCTGCACAGCCTCGTCGGTCATACCGATAGCCGAGGCATCGATGGTCTGCAGGTCGGAGATGAGTTGGTTGCACATACCGATAGTGGTCCATGCGCTTTCCCACGCTTGGAGAACGATACGCGATTCGGAAGTCCAGGTCTGCGAAGAAAGGACAAACTTCAGTCCTTCGTCCCATCCCCATTGTCCGCCGTTCCAGGTGCGCCAAGCGATCTGGTCAGCAGAGAACTCCTGGAGGTAGTAGAAATACTCACAGAATCCGTAGGCAGCACGCGCATAGATAGCAGCCACGGCACCTTTGATACTCGATTCGTTCTGATAATAGATCGAAGCATCGATATTGGAGTAGTTTTTCTCTTGCAGGTCGCAGCCGGCAAAAGCCAACAGAACTACGACAGACGCAAATATAGAAAGTATCTTTTTCATAATGGTCGAGAGTTATTTGAGGTTAAGAGTAATACCGAGAGCGAGTTGGGTAGCAGTAGGGTATGCGCTCGAAGAATCGACACCCGGGGTGATACCCGTTTGGGTAACGATAGCGGGGTCGTTGCCCGAATACTTGGTGATAGTAGCGATATTCTTCGCCGTGAGATAGACGCGCATATTTTGGAAATACTTAGCCGCCGGCACTACGATATTGTAACCGATAGTGATATTATCCAATTTGAAGTAGTCGCCTCGCTCGAGGAAATAACTGGAGATAACACCTCCGTGGCTCTTGACGCCGTCATCTTTGAGGTAAGCGGAGCGGAGTACATTGTCGGTACCGCATCCCTGCAAGCCCATACCATACTTACGCGCATTGTAGATATCGAAATCGAATGCGCCACGCCACATCATAGAGAAGTCCCAGTTTTTGTAGGTCCAAGTGTTGTTCCACGAGAGGAAATGCTTAGGTGCGCCATTGCCGATATAGCGTTTCCATGATTGGTCGGCTGTGCCGGCAAGATGGGTATTCCCCTCGTTATCATAGACCAGGAGGTTGCCGTTCTCGTCTGCTCCGGCGGCTTCGTAGCCATAGAACTGGCCAATCTGTCCGCCTTCCTCGACACGGAAATAGTACTCGTTGGTGCCCACCCCGGCTTTCTGATAGAGTTCCAGATAGTCGGCCTTATAGACATCGGATGAGAGTTTGCTCAGCACGGTAGTACCCCAACTATAGTTGATACCCATATTCCAGAGGAAGTCCTTGCGTTTGATGACATCGCCATTGAGCACGACCTCGACACCTTGGTTGGTAACGGTACCGACATTGACAAGAATCTTGTTGTAAACGAAAGGCGGTTGCGGCGCAGTATAGTTGTAGAGCAGGTCTTGCGACTGACGGTTATAGTACTCGACACTACCACGCAATCTGCCCCAGAGATCGAAATCGAACCCGACATTGACGGCGGAGTTTTTCTCCCATTGCAGGTTAGGATTGCTATTGGCGGTAGGCGCATAACCCACTACCCATTCGCCGTCCATATAGTAACTATCCTTGGTACCATAAGTAGCCATCGACTGATAGGGGTCGAAGTCGGAGCGACCGGTAAGACCATAGGAGATACGCGGTTTGAGGCTGCGGAGTACTTCTTTGGCAGGTGCTGCAAAATCGCAACTCATAATCTCCCATGCCAACGAAGCGGAGGGGAAATTACCCCATTTGTTGTTCACACCAAACTTCGTGCTACCCTCGCGACGGAAACTGACGGAAGCGAAGAGCATGTCCTTATAGTTGTAGTTGGCGCGGCCGAAGAAACCGATGAGCGTGGACTCGTTCTTATAACTGCTCATAGAAGCCAATCCCGAACCGAGATACGAACCGGCACCGATATTGTTCCAAAGGGTGTTGTCGTAGGTAAAATCACGGTTCTGCTCGTACATCGACTCGTAGGTGCTACGCTCCCAACTATAGCCTACAACGACTTTGAAGTCGTGGTCAGAGATGTGCAGACCATAGTTGGCAAGCCATTCTACACGGTGGGTTTGCCACTTCTGATATTGGAGCGTAGCCGTACCACGCACTCCGTCCCAATAACTGCTATTGGCTTTGGAGGAAGCGTAGGTATCCGACTTGAGGTCGTTGTACTGGAGCGCATAATTGACATTGGTAGATATTATTATGGTGCTCGTTGTGCCAGATATTGTATTTCAAATCCACATTACCCAAGAGGTACATACGCTTACCTTGGCTGGAGGTCTCTTTGAGGCGAGTAACCGGATTGACCGCACCCGTTACATTGGTAGGCTGATAGTAGGAGCCATCGGCATTATAGACAGGCATGGTAGGGTTGAGTTGGAGCGCATTGTCCACCTGGTCATCTGCGCCCCAAGTCTCGTTGACGCGTCTGCCCGACAGGCTACCCGACAGCACGAGGTGGTCGCCCAAGAACTTCTGTTCGGCAGCAAATCGTCCGCCATATTCACGACGTGCACTGACGATATCAAGACCCTTAGCGTCTTTGAAATTGAACGAAGCAGCATAGTAACCATGCTTGGTGGCGCCATTGATGGCTACATATTGATTGACATCGTAGGTAGCGGGTTTGATGATTTCATCGTACCAGTTGGTCTCTGCGCCATAGTCGGTACCACGGCGGCTACGGCGGAACTCATCAGCCGACAGCACCTGCGGGTGCGCATTGGCGATATTGCAATCGAAATAGGAATCGTAGGTAACGGTGAACTTACCGGCTTCGTTGCCGGCACCTTTCTTGGTGGTAACGAGGATGACGCCATTCGCACCGCGCGTACCATAGATAGCCGCAGAACCGGCATCTTTGAGTACGGTAATCGACTCGATGTCCTGCGCAGCGATATTGCGGATGTCTCCGCCGGCGATACCGTCGATAACGACAAGCGGGCTGTTGCTTGCGGTAAGACTACCTGCGCCACGGATCTGCAAGTCGCTGGACGAGTTGGGGTTGGCCGCTGCCGATGTAACGACATTGAGACCTGCCACCTTACCATTGAGCATCTCCATCGGGTTATTCATTGCGCCACGGTTGAAGTCCTTGGCTTCTACCTGCACGATAGAAGAGGACACCTCTTTCTTAGACAGGCTGCCATATCCGATGACCACCACTTGGTCGAGCAGATGGCTCTCGTCTTGGAGGGTGATGTCGATACGGGTGCGGCCATCAATGGGGATAGTCTGCGTTTGGTAGCCCACATAGGAAACGACGATGCGTGCCGAGGCGGCTACATTAGATAGAGAGAAATGGCCATCGAAATCGGTGATTGTACCCGTAGAGGTACCCTCGATCATAACCGAGGCACCAATAAGCGGTTCGCCCTTGGTGTCTTTTACCTGACCTTCAACGGCTTGCGCAGCAGGTGCGGCTGCTCGGGACTGCACCGCGGGAATCGATAGCAGCATAAGCAGAAGCAAAAGCGCACTCATTGGAAAAGAAAGAAAAAGTCTTTTCATGATGATTTGTTTTGTAGGTTAGTATTAAAAAGTAGTTTGCTTTCTCGAAACAGGGTGTTTTTCTCGGAAGAAGAAACCGACCTGAGAGGCGGGCTCTCAAATCGGTTGCAAAATTACGGCAAATAATACACACGCGCAATCTATATAGATTTTATCTAAATAATTATCAATAGGAAAATAGATATAATTAGCAGATAATCAATAGATTTACATTGTGTATATGTAGCGTTTTATCTAAACGATTTTAGGCGTTATATTTCACGATTTTGGTTGTACGGCAAAGGAAGGAATGAGCATCAGTTGGCGGAAAAACTCGTCGGTAGAGAGCGGTGAACGCGCCTTCACTTTGGTCTTGTAGGTATAGATAGTAGTGATGTTATAATCGAGCACTTGAGCGATTACCTCGTTGTGGGTAACGCCCAAACGAAGGAGAGCGAAGATACGCAACTCGGTATTGAGCAACTCGTTGGGACGCAGCACTATCTGCTCTTCGGGGCGAAGGAGAGCGTTGAAATCGTGAACAAAAGTAGGGAATATACCGAGGAACATCTCGTCGAACCGCTTGTAGAACTCGGTGCGTTGGCGATGGGCATCGGCATTCTTGGGGATAGTAAGCAGATCATCGTAGCGTTTCTCTTGGATGCGTTTGCGTACCATCTGCTGGTAACGCTCCATCTCGCCGAGGTACTGCGACTGCCAACAGAGGGCGGTACCGATATACTCTTCCTTAAGGCGATTGGCTACCAAAAGACGGTTATTCATATCCTCGATAGTAGCGCGAGCACTGCGGATCTGCCGCATACGGCGATAGAGAAGAAAGACCGCAACCAGCGTAATGAGCAAGAAAACAAAGGAGATGATCACCCACATCAAGATACGCCGGTTCTGACTTTGGAGCGACTTGGCATTCTCTGCATCGATGATAGGCAGTATCTGCATCAGTTCCATCTCTCGATGGCGTGCGCCGTAGAACTCGGCATCCTCTTTGGCATCACGGATATATCGCGCTGCCAGATTGACTTTGCCGTCCTCGTAGAGCGTTTGTGCCACCCTGCGAAGCGAGATAGTCTCTTTGGTGCTACTCTCGATGTCGGCAATGGCAGACAATATATTGTAGTGGAGCATCATCTCACGATTGCCCATTTGCTCGTAGGCAAAAGCGATGGAGGAGTAGGCAACGGCTGCGTCGTGGCGCGTGGCGGCAGCCGACTTAAGGGAGCGTTGATGGTGGGTAATAGAGGATGTCCACTCGCCCTTGAACTCCGCCACCGATGCCTCGCAGTAGTTGTAGAGAAAAGTATCTCGGGGCGTAAGCAGAGCCACCGCCTGCTCGTAGTTGCGGCGTTGCTCCGCATGGTAGATGTCGGCATACTTATCGCCCGAATACACTGCCAAATCAAGCATTAGGCGTGCGGAAACAATGTAGTAGTTGACCCGTCCGAGCGTATCTTCCTCGGGAATCTGAATGGTCTGCAGGAGGTCGTACCCCTCTTTGAACAAACCTGCGGACAAGAGGGAGAACACCTGGTCGCACTGCGCCTCATAGAGCCGGCGCCGGTCGCCGCTTGCTTCGGCATAGACCACCAGCATATCGGCATATTGTTTACCCTGCTTGTAGTTGTACGATTTGTACTCGTTGAATAGTTGCTTCACATCGTCGAAAGTGAGCGGCAAGTGGGACTCCAACTCGTGTATCCGCTCTTCTTTTTGCTTGTCGTAGAGCGGTTTCTTAGCAAGAGCATCGTCGAGCAAGCGCAAATCGTCTTGGAGCGCAGCCGACAGCGGTTGCCATACAAAAAGCCCAATAAGCAAGGCGGTAAATAGAGGGATATGCTTCATAGAAACAGATTGAATTCAATATATAGGTATCTTGTTTTTTATATCGATTGCAAAGGTACAATAAATATATGAATTACACAATAAATCTAAACGATTTATATTGTAATCAGCAACGGTGTACATAGCATATATAATTGATTTTTAGGCAGTTATTAGTATTATAAAACAAGAATACAACTCTGAATATATCAAGATAGAAATAGAGGCAAATAGCCTATATAATCATTGTGATATAGGAAAGAGAAATGAGGAGACAAAATGCAGCAAAGAGGAAAAACGGCAAAGCGACACCACCAAACAGGCGAAAACTCCCTCGGAAATACGCTCAGAGCATTATCATGGTATGGTCGGACTATGGTCGGATTTGCTTAATCACCCCTTAATCACCCCTTAATCACCCCTTAATCACCGCATAATCACCGCATAACAACCCGATATCGACAGGGGACTGACTCGGTACTGACGGGAAGCCTATGGGGAGAGTACCTTTCAACGGCAGCAACCGGCTTTTTCTACTAAGTATTCGTTATCGGAGTGCCCACAAATGGCGTTATATGGAGAAAATAACAACTAATTTTTGCACAAATAAAAAAAAAGCAGTACTTTTGCTCGCGTTTTCGTTGCGTGGGGCGTTTCGATATGGATATGTATGGCTATTACAAACGGCTTAGAAGTGCAGATAGTTATCGAAACGCAGGGAAACTTAGAGAGTTCTACACAGAGCATACAGATTGCCTAAGCGCAGGCAACAAAGGTACGCACGACAACGAAAGATAAACATTGCAGAAACGCCCACACGGGCACAATATGAAGATATTGAAAACAAGAGAAGTATATAGATATGAGTAAGAACCTTGTTATAGTAGAGTCTCCTCACAAAGCAAAGACTATCGGAAAGTATTTGGGTAAAGACTACAATGTACTTGCCTCTCAAGGACATATTCGAGATATTGAACCGCTCGGCAAGAATAGTATGGGCATCGATTTTGAGCATAATTACAAGCCTAATTATGTAATCGACCCGACCAAGCAACGCATAGTAGAAGCACTTAAAGCCGAGGTGGCAAAAGCCGATACGGTGTGGCTCGCAAGCGATTTGGACCGCGAGGGAGAGGCTATTGCATGGCACCTAAAAGAGGTTCTTGACTTGGACAAAAAAGACACCAAGCGTATCGTATTCCCGGATGTTACAGAAGACTCTATTTTGGAGGCTATCCGCCACCCGCGCAATATCGACTACAACCTAGTCAATGCACAGCAAGCGAGACGCGTATTGGACCGTATCGTTGGTTTTGAGTTGTCGCCCGTACTATGGAAGAAAGTTACTACCGGACTGAGTGCAGGTCGTGTCCAGTCGGTTGTCGTGCGCTTGGTAGTGGAGCGCGAAAGAGAAATTGAGAGTTTCCAAACCACTTCTCAGTATCGTGTGTTGGCTACTTTTGTCAGCCCCAACAACAATAATGCCGTACTCCATACCGAACTCAATCACCGATTTGCCACCCGAGAGGAAGCGCAGGCTTTCTTAGAGCAATGTGCCAACGCAGATTTTTACATCTCGGACATTCAGAAGAGACCTTCCAAACGCAAGCCGGCTCCTCCGTTTGAGACCTCCTCGCTACAGCAGGAAGCCGTGCGTAAACTCAAATTTCCTCCATCGAAGACCATGCGCTTGGCGCAATCGCTCTACGAGGCAGGACATATCACCTATATGCGTACCGACTCGCTCAACCTGAGTGATTTAGCATTGGCTACCACCAAAAAAGAGATTCTTGCCGAATACGGCGACCGCTATGCCCATACACGGAAATACCATACCGTTGCCAAAGGTGCGCAAGAGGCACACGAGGCTATTCGCCCCACCTATATGAGCAAGCACTCTGCAGGCGAGAATACCGACGAAAAACGCCTCTACGAACTGATATGGAAACGCACTATTGCCTGCCAAATGGCGGATGCAGAGGTGGAAACGACACGCATAGAGGTCAAAGCCAACGGTGTGAGTTACACCTTTGCGGCTATAGGCAAAGTGGTTACTTTCGATGGGTTTATGCGTGCTTATGTGCAATCAGATGACGCCCCCGAAGAAAACGAACCTATGTTGCCGCAGATGTCAGTCAATGAGGCATTGATCAATACGGAAACTACTGCACAACAGAGTTTTTCGCAGCCGCCATCCCGTTACAATGAAGCCTCTCTCATCGACAAGATGAAAGAGTTGGGCATCGGACGACCTTCTACATACGCAGCCACCGTTGACCTTATTCAGTCGCGTAAGTATGTGGAGCGCGGGAGCGTAACCGGTCAGAAACGCAGTTGCACCATTCTGACACTCAAGAACGGAAAAATCACCGAGAAACAGAAGCAAGAGGCCTTTGGAGCAGAGCAACAAAGACTAATTCCTACCGATCTCGGGCAGATTACCAACGATTTCTTGGTAAAACAATTCCCGGAACTGCTCAGTTACGACTTTACTGCCCACGAGGAGGAGAACTTTGACCTTATCGCCAAAGGGCAAGCCGACTGGGTACAGACGGTAGATACTTTCTACAAGGCCTTCCACCCGCAAATCCTTTCTATCCCCGCAGGTAAGGTAGCAGGACGCGAATTAGGCAACGACCCCACCACAGGCGAACCTGTGATTGCTAAGATTAGCAAGATGGGACCATGCATACAGATAGGTGCCAACAACAGCGAGAAACCGCGTTTTGCCTCGCTCAAGAAAGGGCAATCGATATTCACTATCACCCTGCCCGAAGCACTCGAACTATTCAACCAGACTATGCCCTACACCTTGGGGCTGATAGAAGGCGAGGAGGTAGTAGTGGGCGAGGGTAAGTATGGACCATACCTGCGTTACCAAGGCGGTTTTGTGAGCATACCGCGCACTATCGACCCGATGCAGATCACGCTTGAAGAGGCAAAAGACCTCATCGACAAGAAGAACCAAAAGCAAGAACCGATACATGTGTACGGCGATATACAAGTGCTCAACGGACGATATGGAGCCTACATCAAAGCACCGAGCGGCAACTATAAGATTCCGCAAGGCACCGAAGCAGCGCAACTGACCGAGGCGGACTGCCAACAGATCATCGCTTCGACCGCTCCGGCGGCACAAAAGCGCACTTTTCGCAGAAAAAGTACGAAATAATTTGCGTAAATAAAAAAAATGCCGTATCTTTGCACCCGCTTTTGTGCAGAGGTGCGGTTAAGTGCTGCAAAGCACGGGGTGTTGGTTAACGCATCACCGCGGAAAAGCCATCGAGAAGTAGCGCAGTTGGTAGCGCACCACGTTCGGGACGTGGGGGTCGGGCGTTCGAGTCGCCTCTTCTCGACTACAAACACTTTCTAAGCCCGCCGGTTCGCCGGCGGGCTCTTTTTTGTATCTGCGTATCTGCCATAAAGGCTTTAGACAGCAACAATTCGTTAGATACTACACATCAGCATTGCCGAATTATCAAACTTTATTACCGGTTGTTAGAAATGGGGTCATATACATACCGTTTCGATATAGTCATACCGTCCATCTTGTACAAGGTACTTAATGGCTTGCCGAGCAGCGGGACAACGCTGCACCTCATCAAATATAATCGCCGAGCGATGCTCTTCTAAACGAACATTGTAATAGTTCTGCAGACGCAAAAAGAGCAAATCTAAGTCATTGAGTTGCTCAAAATAACCCAAGACCTCATTGGTTACAAAATTGAAGTCGATGATAATATGGCTACTATTCTACTTGCAAACTCACGCACAATCGTTGATTTACCAACACGCCTTGCACCTTCTATCAACAAGGCAGAACGCCCAAGACTGTCCTGCTTCCAGCGAAGCATTTTGTCATAGATTTTACGCTTAAAAATATGCTTATCCATAATCACATTGTTTTTATGCTGCAAAATTACTGATAATAAATGAATTACGAAAATAAAAGCACACTATTTATTCCTTTCCCCGCTAAGAAAACATCGATTTTTATTCCTTTCCCCACTAAGAAGACGCCATTTTTTATTCCTTTCCCCGTCTATCGTTTTACTCTTATCTGACATTTTGTTGCTACCAATTCGCACCGATCTATCATTTTGTCAAACCGATTCTAACGCGACTTCGTCGAATTCTTGTCGAGACCTAACGCCGTTCCTGCCTATATCATTTTGTCAGTCGGTCTGCAATAGTGCCTTACATTCTGCTACACGGCTGTTTTACACGGTTATTTGCTTCACTGAGCCTATTCTAACTTTTTTTGAGAAAGAGAGCGACCACCAGACCGGCTGACCACCTCTTTTCTTAAACACATATGCACACATACGCGGGTGGGCGTGTATGCAGTTTAGGTGGTCAGCCGGTCTATTGGTCACCTCGCCGGTTCGCCAATTCGCCGGCTTATTTCTAAAAAATACGCGCCTGCACGCGCACACGGGGGGTATTAGATTTGCTAAATCAGCCGGCGAACCTTATCAAATAGTGTACTTTGCTGATTTTCATACAATTACAAGTTATTCTCCCAAACAAGCAGCTCGCCGGCTTAGCACACGAGCATGGTGTATTCTTGCGTTTATTAGCGGATAAATGGGTATTTTTTGCGTAATACCCCAACATATATGGCAGTCGAGTTGTATAGAAAAGGCATACAGAAATTGCATAATTCGGATAAATTGCGTATCTTTGCAGCAAGTTTTACAATGGGGCTAAGTTGCTCCTCCGTAACTACAAAAGACAATCAGATACATATACAGATAATCAAAACAATACAATGAAGCGTTTCTATTTAGCGGCAATATGCGCACTGCTCTCCGTTTTTTCCGCTCCGCTATGGGGCGAAGATGTCGTTTACCTCACCACGGAGCAGTTCAAGGCACGCATTTTCGACTACACGCAGGAGAAAGAGTGGAAATACAAGGGCGACAAACCCTGTATCATCGATTTTTACACCACTTGGTGCGGACCTTGCAAACGCTTAGCACCAATAATGGAAGAACTGAGCCAGGAATACTGCGGCGAGATAGTGTTCTACAAAGCCGACACCGAGCAGGAGCGCGAACTGGCATACATATTCCAAATATCGAGCATTCCGCAGGTGATGTACATCCCTATGGAAGGCAAACCTGCCCTGATAAAAGGACTCTACCCCAAAGAAGAGATTATCAAAATCATCAATGGTTTTCTATTGGCGGACAAAAAGCAAGGTACAAAATAGAGAAAATAGCAGAGAATTTGCATAATCCATTTTTTATTAGTACTTTTGCAGTCGATTTAGTTGAAAGTTGCTGTTGAGTAGTAGCAACAAGCGATTGTTCAACGCCGCGATGGTGGAATCGGTAGACACGAGGGACTTAAAATCCCTTGACCAGAAATGGTTGTGTGGGTTCAAGTCCCACTCGCGGTACACAACAGACAGGGACAGAGCGAATACAATATCGGCTTTGTCCCTCTTTTAAGGTATTAGAAGGTATGAAACAGACAAAGATTGTAGCGAGTATCAGCGACAGAAAGTGCGATGTAGTATTTCTGCAGGCTCTTTTCGATGCGGGAATTAACATTGTGCGTATCAACACCGCTCATGCGCCCGAAGAAGGTATGCGTCAGGTGATTGAGAACACCCGCCGAGTAAGCAACAAAATAGGTATCTTGCTCGATACCAAAGGTCCCGAGATACGCACCACGGTATGCGCCGAACCCGTAGAGTACAAGACCGGCGAAACGGTACATATCTATGGTCGCCCCACCGAAGAGTCATCGCACGGGGTAATCAACCTGTCGTATCCCGATTTTGCACACGATATACGCGTAGGTTGCCATGTGCTGTTCGACGATGGTCTGCTCGATATGTTCGTTACCGCCATAGAGGGCGATGAGATTACCGCCGTGGTGCAAAACGACGGCATATTAGGCGCCCGCAAGAGCGTGAATGTACCGGGCATACACATCGAGTTGCCCGCCCTCACAGAGAAGGACATACGCAATATCCGCTTTGCGGCATCGATGGATGTGGACTTTATTGCGCATAGTTTTGTGCGCTCGGCTGCGGATGTCAAGGCGGTACAAGAAGTGATCGACTCGACAGGCAAAGAGATGATGATTATCTCGAAGATAGAGAACCAAGAGGGCGTGGACAACATCGACGAGATTATCCGTGCTTCGTACGGTATTATGATTGCTCGTGGCGACTTGGGCATCGAAGTACCGATAGAGATGATACCGGGCATACAGCGCGACATCATCCGCAAGTGCAGACGCGCCCGCAAACCGGTGATTGTAGCCACACAGATGCTCCACTCGATGATCAACAACCCCCGCCCCACCCGCGCGGAGGTAACCGACATCGCCAATGCTGTCTTCTCACGCACCGATGCGCTGATGCTCTCAGGCGAGACCGCATCGGGCAAGTACCCCGTAGAGGCTGTCAAGACCATGGCGCACATAGCCGAGCAGGCAGAGAAAGAGCAAGAGTACTCGCGCGACATCGACTTAGGCAACAGCGATGACGACCCCGTACGCGAGTTCCTGGCGCAAGCCGCTTTCCGTGCGTCGATGGAACTGGGGCTGCGAGGCATACTCATCGATAGTGCCACCGGGCGTATGGCGCGCAACTTAGCCGCTTTTAGAGGACCGACACCTATCATGGCTATCTGCTACAAAGAGAAATTGGTACGACTGCTCAACCTCAGTTACGGCGTCTATCCCACCTACGACCCGGAGCACCACAACAAAAAAGACCTTTTCCGCCTCACGGCAGAGAACATGCTCAATATGGGCTATGTACAGGAAGACGACAAACTCGCCTATCTGACTGGTCTGTATGACGGCAACAGTTTCAGTACACTACTGGAAATCAACTCGGTAAAAGAGGAGATCTCGCGCGAGCGTGTCCCCGAACCGCTGCCACTATAACTACGGTTGAGCGAGGATGGTCTGCGCATTTTTTTGAGATACCGACAAGGCAATTTTCTAAAAGACGACAAAGAGCCGCAAATAAAACCAATAAAAAACTGCTATAATTTGCTCCTTTCAGAAAAATTTATTACCTTTGCGGCAATTTTGTGTAGGTATGAAAAAACACTTGCTAATATCCATCCTGTCTCTGCTGTTGGCATTAGGCTATAGCGATGTGCTGCTGGCAGAAATGAAGCCCAACAAAGGTAATCCCGCCCAGAGCGGAAAGACTATCCACTCATGGCGAAGCCACCCTAATAGCCGAAACGGTTTGTACACCACACGCAACCCGTCGGTGGGACAAGGCATCACGCTAACGGCCAATGCGCTCTACTACTACGGCGATGTGGATATGCTCAGTTACGCCTTTAAGTACGGTTTCCAAAAGCAGAACCTCAGTTTGGGCGGCAGTGTGCTTTTCAGTTACCTACACCCGCTTGCCAACAGTGCCAACTGGCGTTTCTCGCTCTCGGGCGGTTACCTGCACGGCAACGACAGCGCACGCTATGAGATGGTTACCGATAAAGTAACGGGGCAAGACATACGCCAATGGATAGGCAAGGGCAGTTTCCGCAGCGGTTTCGGCGAAGTGGCAGCCGGTATCGAATGGTATCCGTTCTCCCGTGCAGGATTCTATATCTACGCAGGTTTGGGGCTTAACTTGAGCGTCATCAACTACGACTTCACCAAATCGAATCGCGGCGAAGGGCAGCAAGTGAGTGTACTGCCGATGTTGCCCGTAGAGATAGGCTACAACATCAATATGACCCACGGATTTTTCTTAACTATAATGGCATCGGTGCACCAAGGATTGATGGATATCCCGCATAGCAACCTCGATGCTTATCCTCTTACCAAATCGTCGCGTTTCCAGTGGGGCGACGGTTATTTCACCCTCGGATTGAGTTTCTCCTATCGTTGGCAAAAATGCGAACCCTGCCGCTTGTATAAATGGTAACCAACAAAAGGAAGATAATCAACGACCCTGTTTTCGGATTTCTCAGTATCCCGAGCGATCTGCTGTACGATGTGTTGCAACATCCGTATATCCAACGACTCAACCGCATTCGCCAGTTGGGTCTTTCTTATTTGGTGTACCCGGGTGCGATGCATAGCCGTTTCTTGCATTCGATAGGTGCGATGCACCTGATGAGCGAAGGTATCAGTTCGCTACGAAGCAAGGGTATCTCTATCAGCGACAACGAAGCCACAGGGGCTTTGGTAGCCATCTTGCTGCACGACATCGGGCACGGGCCATTCTCTCATGTATTGGAGCATACCTTGGTAGAGGGAATCACCCACGAGGAAATCTCACTGCTGATGATGGAGCAAATCAATATCGACTTGAGCCAAAGCAGCGAGCAGCAACTATGGCAACAACGCCCACTGGATGAGGCGATAGCCATCTTCAAAGACCAATACCCGCGCCATTTCTTACACCAGTTGATTTCCAGCCAGTTGGATGTAGATAGAATGGACTATCTGTGTCGCGACTCGTTCTTCACAGGCGTACAAGAGGGGCGTGTAGCGAGTGAGCGGTTGCTCAAGATGCTCAATGTAGTGGACGATCGATTGGTAGTGGAGATCAAAGGTATCTACTCGGTGGAGAAGTTCCTCGTTGCACGCCGACTGATGTATTGGCAGGTGTATCTACACAAGACCTCGGTGGCTGCCGAGCAACACTTGATAAAGATACTGGCACGAGCCAAAGAACTGGCACTCAGCGGAAAAGAACTGTTCTGCTCGCCGGCATTGCACTATTTTCTCTACAACCGTGTTACTGCCCGCGATTTTGCGTTGGGCAGCGAGGCTATGCAGCAGTATGCGTTGTTAGACGATACCGATGTATTGTCGGCTATCAAGGTATGGATGAACTCGGACGATGTCGTTCTCAGCCAACTGAGTACGGCGTTTACCAACCGGCAACTGTTCCGCGGCAGACTGCTGACCGAACCGCTATCGGACACCGAGCGGAAAATACTGCGCCAACACTATGCTAATGCGTTGGGTATCAATGAGAAAGAGGCAGATTACTTCTTTGTGGAGCATATATCGACAAGCAACACCTACTCGGAGAAAGACGACTCGATCGATATTCTCTACCAAGACGGCACCGTGCGCGATATAGCCTCAGCCAGCGAGATACTCGACCTCAAATCACTCACTCGCAAGCCTAAGAAACTGTACTTGTTTGAATTTCGGCGATAGGCGTCGGAAACGATGTGTACACGAGTACTAACCCACACACTATCAAACGAGTACACAAAAAATAGGCAGGCGAGCGGGGCGTACTACCCGACCAACGGGTACTCATAAAAATAATGTATTGAACAGATAATCAATCGAAACAATGGAATTTAGTGCAAAACAAATAGCCATGCTGTTGGGCGGCAAACTCTATGGCGACGGAGATAAGAAAGTAAGCGATGTATCCCCTATCGAGAGTGCGACAGATGGTAAGTTGTGCTTCTTGTGCGACGAGAAGTATATGCCGTATTTGGCTGAAACCCAAGCATCTGTAGTGTTGGTAACCGCAGCCTTGTTGGGGGATAAGACGCCCAAGAGCCAAGCAGCGGTAATCGCCGTAGAGAATGCGCGTGGAGCGATGGCACAGTTGCTACAGTTGGTAGCCAAAGCAATGAACCCCGCACGCCGCGGTATAGAGCAACCCGCATACATCAGCGAAGGAGTGGAAGTGCCGGAGGATGCGTATATCGGCGCGTTTGCATACATCGGCAAGAATGTACGATTGGGCAAAGGTGTACAAATTTATCCGCAAGTGTATATCGGTGATAATGTGCAGATTGGCGACAATACAATACTCTATGCGGGCGCACGCGTATATTATAATTGTGTAGTGGGGGCTAATTGTATCCTGCATGCGGGCGTAGTAGTTGGTGCTGACGGATTCGGTTTTGAGCCGGATGCACAAGGCGTCAATCAGAAGATACCGCAGATTGGCAATGTAGTGATAGAAGACGATGTGGAGATAGGTGCCAACAGCACCATCGACCGTGCGATGATGGGCTCGACCCGCATACACAAGAATGTAAAGATAGACAACCTCGTGCAAGTGGCGCACAATGTGGAGGTAGGTGAATCTACTTTTATGTGCGCCCAAGTAGGTGTGGCAGGTTCGACCAAGATAGGCAACCATTGTATCCTTGCCGGACAAGCAGGCGTAGCAGGGCATATCGAGATAGCCGACCGTTGCGTGTTTGGTGCGCAAGCGGGCGTAGCCGGCAGTGTGCGCAAACCGGGTATGTATCAAGGCTCGCCTGCCATAGATGCGATGAACTGGCGACGCTCGAGCGTAGGCTTTAAGCAGTTGCCCGACCTAATGCGCCGTATCAACGAATTGGAGAAAAAATAACGCTCGCACCGAGATAAGAGGCTGCCATTTGCGTATATCGCTAAAAAGCAGTAACTTTGCGAGCAGAATCAACTATCGGATATGAAACAACATACCATACAATCGCCTTTCACCCTATCGGGGAAAGGACTGCATACAGGTCTGCAAATCACCGCCACTTTCCGCCCTGCGGAGGAGAACACGGGCGTGCAACTATGCCGTGTGGACTTGCCCGGCAAGCCCACCCATCAGGCGTTGGCAGACTATGTGAGTGCCACGGAGCGTGGTACCGTATTGGAGCATGGTGCGTGGAAAATCTCCACGGTAGAACATGCACTCTCCGCCCTCTATGCGATGGGTGTGGACAACTGCTTGATTGAGGTGGACGGCCCCGAGATGCCTATCCTTGACGGCAGTGCCAAACTCTTTGTGAAGGCCATCGAGCAGGCCGGACTGCAAGAGCAGGACGCCGAGCGCAAGGTGTTGGTCGTAACCGAACCGATAGAGTATGTGTCGGAGCGCGGCAACAAACTGGTGCTGCTGCCTTCAGAACACTTTGAAGCAGAGGTAATGATCAGTTTTCCGAGCGTACTGCTGCGTGAGCAACGCGCCGAGTTGCACGACCTAAGCACCTACCCCAAGGAGATAGCCGCAGCCCGCACTTTCTGCTTTGTGCGTGAGATAGAGCCGCTGCTCCGTATGGGACTAATCAAAGGAGGCGACTTGCAGAACGCTCTTGTCATCTACGAAACGCAGATGTCGCAAGAAGGACTGGACTATATGACCGACAAACTGGGTGCGCCTCACTTGGACGCCAACAAACTCGGCTACCTCTCGCCGCTCAACTACCAAAACGAGCCGGCACGCCACAAACTGCTTGACCTCATCGGCGATATGTCGCTGCTCGGGTGCTACATCCAAGGTCGTCTCATCGCCGAACGCCCCGGGCATACCTTCAACACCCAGTGCTGCCGCCGACTGAGAAACAAGGTGTTTGCGTAAGGACAAAGGAGAAGGAACGACAAAGAACAAAGACGAAAGAACAAAGAATAAAGACTATACCGAATTATGACTCAACCATTAGCATACATCCATCCGGAGGCGAAGATTGACCCCTCCGTACAGATTGGTCCGTTTGTCTTCATCGACAAAGATGTAGAAATCGGAGCAGGTACTATCATCGACGCCAACGCCACTATCTGCGAGGGCGTGCGTATCGGCAAGAACTGCCATATCTTTCCCTCGGCAGTGGTAGGTGCGATACCGCAAGACTTGAAATTCAAAGGCGAGAAGACCTATGTCTATATCGGCGACAACACCACGATTCGTGAGTGCGCCACTATTCACCGCGGTACCGCCAGCAAAGGTAAGACCGTAGTAGGCAGCAACTGCTTGATCATGGCATACTGCCATGTGGCACACGACTGCGTGCTGCACGACCATATCATCATGTCGAATGCCGTACAGTTGGCAGGCGAAGTGGTAGTTGACGATTGGGCAATCATCGGCGGCGGCAGCCTTGTACATCAGTTCACCCACATCGGTGCGCATGTGATGATACAGGGCGGTACGAAAATCAACAAAGACATCCCGCCATACATCATCGCCGCTCGCGAACCTGTGTCGTACTGCGGTATCAACTCGGTGGGACTCAACCGCCGCGGGTTCACGCGTGAGCAGATTGCCTCGATACAAGATACCTACCGCGTACTCTATATGTCGGGACTGAATGTAACTCAAGCCGTAGAGCAGATACTCGACGCCGTGCCGCAGACCGTAGAGCGCGATGCTATTATCGACTTTATCAACGGTTCGCCTCGCGGAATAGTGAGAGGTATCAATTGATGGTGTGCGGGCACGCCATCAAATTATGGATTAAGAATTATGAATTAAGAATTTGGAGCAATGGAAACAGAAGAAAGAAGTCTCAATTTTATTGAGCAGATTGTAGAGAAAGACCTTGCCGAGGGCAAGAACAACGGGCGTATCCAGACTCGTTTTCCGCCCGAACCGAACGGCTATTTGCATATTGGGCATGTGAAGGCAATCTGTATGGACTTTGGAATAGCAGAGAAGTACCACGGTGTATGCAACCTGCGTTTTGACGATACTAACCCCGTGAAAGAGGATGTAGAGTATGTAGATTCGATACAACAAGACATCGCTTGGTTGGGCTTCAAATGGGGTAATATCTACTATGCCAGCGACTATTTCCAGCAACTATACGACTTGGCTATTCGTTTCATCAAAGAGGGCAAAGCGTATGTAGATGAGCAGACCGCCGAGCAGATAGCCGAGCAGAAAGGTACACCTACCGAACCCGGTGTGGCTTCGCCGTATCGCGACCGCCCGATAGAGGAGAACTTGCGCCTATTTGAGGCTATGCAGGCAGGCAAGATAGAGGACGGCAAGATGGTGCTTCGCGCTAAAATCGATATGGCGAACCCGAACATGCACTTCCGCGACCCAATCATGTATCGTATCATCACCACCCATCCGCACCACCGCACGGGGCGCAAATGGAATGTGTATCCGATGTACGACTTTGCACACGGTCAGAGCGACTATTTCGAGGGCGTTACCCATTCTATTTGTACCCTGGAGTTTGTGGTTCACCGCCCGCTCTACGACTATTTCTTGGATCAGTTTGTAGAGGGCGACTACCGCCCGCACCAGTACGAGTTCAACCGTCTGAACATCACCTACACCGTGATGTCGAAGCGCAAGATGCTGCAACTCGTCAAAGAGGGACTTGTGCGTGGTTGGGACGACCCGCGTATGCCGACCGTCTGCGGTTTGCGCCGCCGCGGCTACACCGCTGAAGCCATCCGCACATTTATCGACAAAATCGGCTACACCAAAGTGGAAGGAATGATTGATGTGAGCCTGTTGGAACATACCATTCGTGAAAATCTCAAAGAAACGGCACCTCGTGTGTGCGCTATCTTCGACCCCGTGAAACTCGTGATTACCAACTATGAGGGCAACGGCGAGACCATCACGGCAGAGAATATCGACGGACATCCCGAACTCGGAACGCGCGAGATGCATTTTGCCCGCGAACTCTATATAGAGCGTGGCGATTTCTTGGAGCAAGCAGACAAGAATTTCTTCCGTCTCAGCCCTGGCGGGCGTGAGGTACGCCTAAAATCAGCGTATATCATCCAAGCCACCGGTTGCGAGAAAGACGCAGAGGGCAATATCACGACCGTCTATGCCACCTACGACCCCAACTCGAAATCGGGTACCGAAGGAGGCAACCGCAAGACCAAATCGACTATCAACTGGGTAGAATGCAATTCGTGTATTGACGCCGAAGCACGCCTCTACGACCGTTTGTTTGCTTGCGAGAACCCATCGGCAGAAGAGGGGGATTTCCGCGACCTACTGAACCCCAACAGTCTCGAAATCAAGACTATCAAGGTCGAGGGCTCGCTCCGCAGCGAACTCCACGCGCCGGTTATCAAGAACGGCATTGCCCAAGAGAACCACTACCAATTGCTCAAACAGGGCTATTTCGTAGTTGATCCGGACACCACGGCAGAACACTTGGTACTCAACCGCACCGCCTCGCTCAAGGATAACTGGCAGAAATAAGCACTCGGGGAAGGTTTGCCGAAGGCTGCATAGCCCTTATTGCCCTGTAGCCACCACGAAAGAATGCCCCCGACAAGATTAACTTACCCCATATAGGTAGGTCGATAACGAAAGACTTGGCTGCCCAAAGAAAGCAGCCAAGTCTTTTTTCAAAAAACAGTTTTTTCACACTAAAAAGGTTACTTTTGCCTTGTAAAACCACACAATAGACAAAAGCAGCCGTTTTAGGACACCTATCGATAAGAACGGATAGCACTCTTACAACAATATGACTGACAAAGAGATTATACAAGCCTTCTTGACGAACAATCAAAAAGGTATTCGCGAGGTGTATATGGCTTGGCGAACACCGTTTTGGGAATCGATTTCGTACAAAACGCAAATAGATGAAGACTACAGAGAAGACGCTTACCACGAAGCCATGCTTCGATTGCAAGAACATATCCTAAGCGGCAGATTGACTGCGGAGAACTTGACCGGTTCGGTATTAGGCTACCTAAAAGGTATCGGCTACTATGTTGCCAAAGAACTGATCAACGGACGCCGAGAGATGCCGGCATCGCGTGTTTTTGCAAGCACCGAGGAAAACCGCCCCGATACAACCGATACACTAAGCGACAACGATGAGGCAGAGCCGAACAACGGAGGGCAGTCGTACCGAGATAGCAGCAATGCCTACGACCCGACAAAGGATATGATAGCCGAGGAGCGCAACCGTATCATCCGCGAGCAGGTGATGCTCTTAGGCAAGCCTTGCGCACCATTGTTGGTAGGATTCTACTGGGATAATCTGTCGATGAACCAACTCGCCGACCGATTGGGGTACAGCAACGGTGACAGCGCGAAAGCACAGAAGGCCAAATGTATGAAAAAAGTGATGAATCATGTGAAACAAACACTAATCGCCTACGGATATGGATACTGACAAGAGGAAAGACGAACAAATAGAACAAGATATTATCCGCGCCATTCGCAGCCGCGGGTTGCGTGAGCAGATGCAAGAGTGGGAGCAGGAGGCACAGAACCCAAGTCGCAAGGAAAAGCCCAAACACCGAACGCTATGGCGAAAGATTGTATATCCGATAGCCGCAGTAGCCATATTGGCGGGGGGGGGGGGGTGGGGGGGAGCCGCTCCCCATTCAGACCCAACGGTTTGGGCATATTGGCGGGCGTAGTCTATGCGGCCGTTCCGGCACACACATGGCGCTACTGCTACCGTGTGGCGCAACAAGAATATGCTCGCTATTTCCACAAACGGGCGACCTATCAGAACTCCTCGGAGGTGCTGCTTGCGCTGGCTGAGCCAAGCGTAGAGGAGATAGGCAATCGCAACAACGACAGCCACCCTCTGGGAGCAGACGACCCTATCTACGAGGCCGCCGTGGAGATCAAAGCAGGGCATTATCGCATAGCGCAATCGATATTAGACGATGTGCAAACTACGACATCGGAAGATAACCCGCGCTATCAAGAGATAATGGACGACATCGCGTATCTGAGTGCACTATGCGAGTTGGGGAACGGACATAGAGCCAACGCCTACAGACAACTGCAGGTGATAGCCCAATCGCACAACCGCCACAGCAAGCAGGCAGCAGAGTTGTTGAAACACTTTAAGTAAGCAAAAAAGGAGAAAAAGTATCATTTTGCTATTGGGGATAATGAACCTTAGGTCTCGATTAGGTTTCGACAAAAATTCGACAAAGACCGCACAAAAACCAGATAGCAAAAAGATAGGATAAAAGTAGAATAAACGACACTTTGGCAAGATACACATTGGAGCACATTTCGATAACAAAATAGCAAAAGATTTTCAAATTCTCAAAATTATTCGTAACTTTGCAGGCTCATTGTACGGCGCAGGCTGCTACGATAGCAGAAATATAGAAACAACAGACATTTAAACAAAGACAGGATATGACTATTCTATGCATAGAAACCAGCACGAATGTATGCAGTGCGGCAGTAACGATAGGCGGTGTGCCGATAGCAGAGCGCATCAGCCGTGAAGGCGGCAACCACGCCAAACTACTGCCGGTATTCATCGACGAACTGCTGCAAGAAGTGCACACCAAAGGATTGGAGATTGAGGGCGTGGCACTGTCGGCAGGTCCGGGCAGTTATACCGGTTTGCGTATCGGTACCAGTACAGCCAAAGGACTATGCTACGGACTGAATATCCCGCTGATACCGATACCTACGCTACAGGTGCTATGCGCTGCGGCTGTGAGCAAAGAAGGGACAAAAATGACAGTCGGCGCACTGCTTTGCCCGATGATTGACGCACGGCGAATGGAGGTCTATACGACGCTCTACAACGAAGAATTGGAAGCACAAAAAGAGGTAGAGGCACACATTGTGGAGGATGCGCAATGGTTGCTTGAGGCCAGAAAAGATGTGTACTATTTCGGCGACGGAGCCGCTAAATGCACCGATATACTGAATCAGCCATCGTTGCACTACATAGCCGATATTGTCCCCGAAGCCAAATATATGGGCGTGTTGGCGGAGCGAATGTTGGCAAACGGGTATGCGGGAGCCGATGTAGCCTACTATGAGCCTTTCTATCTGAAAGAGTTTGTGGCAGCCGCATCACATGTAAAAGGATTGTCATAAAACAAAAATAATACGATACGAGCAGGCAAAAGATGAAGCACCTAAGAGGATATATCCGTCTGACAGCGAGCGTGTTGCTCGCTGCGGGGTTGTGTGCCTGCTCAACGCAAAAGAACACCTGGGCGACCCGTTCGTTTCACCAAACGAAGGTGAAATACAACATCATGTACAACGGTAACACCGCTTATGAAGAGGGACTGAAAGCCATACGGGACGCCAACGAAGACGACTATTCGACGGTATTGAACCTATACCCTGTGAGCAATCACCAGGCTGCTGAGGCGGCTACCTCACAGATGGATAAGACGATAGAGAAATGCCGCAAGTGTATCAAACTGCACTCAATCAAAGCAAAACCTAAACCCGACCCGAAGAAGCGCAACGACCCTAAATACAAGGCGTGGTTGCAGCAAGAGGAGTTTAACAATCAGATGGGTGAGGCCTGGATACGCTTAGGCGAGGCTGAGTTTCATAAGGGAGATTTCCTCGGATCCATCGGTACTTTTACCTATATCAGCAGGCACTACGATACAGATGCCGATATGGTGGCGCGTTGCCAACTATGGATAGCGCGTGCCTACGGAGAGTTGGGTTGGTTATACGAGGCGGAGGACATGCTGCAGAAAGTGCAGATAGACGCTCTGAGCAAGAAACATGCACGGCTATACTCAGCAGTAAGTGCGGATATTCTGCTTAAGACGAAACAGTATCATGCGGCTATCCCATTTGTAAAAATTGCCGTATCCAACGAGAAAAGAAAGGTCTATCGCCCTCGCTTTGAGTATGTATTGGGGCAACTCTATGAGCAGGAAGGCAACAAGAAAGAAGCCATCGAGGCATACAAGAGAGTGATTCGCTTGGCTCCGCCGACAGAGATGGAGTTTAATGCAAGGGTGCATATTGCTCAGTTGAGCGGCAAATCGTCGTTGAAACAGTTGCGGCAAATGGCTCGACAGAGCAAATACAAAGACCAACTCGACCAGATATATGGTGCGATGGGCAATATCTACCTTGCGTCGGGCGATACGGCTAAGGCATTGGAGCACTACCACTTAGCCATTGAGAATGCCACGCAGGCGGGACTACAAAAAGCCGCCGTGCTAGTGAAAGCAGGCGACCTATACTACAACAAGCGTGAGTATGTAGATGCACAGCCATGCTACAGGGAGGCGGTAACAATCTTATCGCCTGAGAATGAGCAGTTTGCACGGATACAAAAGCGTTCAGAGGTATTGGATGAACTGATACAAGAATATACGACGGTGCAACTACAAGACTCGCTACAACGCTTGAGCAAGATGAGCGAAGCGGAGCAAAGAAAAGTAGTGGAGCAGTTGATAGCCGACTTGATAAAGGCGGAGGAAGAGGCGGCAGAGAAAGAGGCCTTGGCGGCTCGTGAGGCAGAGAATGACGGCGGGTTGCAGAGCGTAAACACCTCAAATATGCTCGGTGGCGGTGGAATGAAGGGAGACTGGTATTTCTACAATGCACAGTTGCTCCGTTCGGGCAAACAGGAGTTTGTAAAACAGTGGGGTAATCGCACCTTAGAGGATAATTGGCGACGGAGGAGCAAGACGGTATCGACGATGTTCCAAGATACAGAAAATACCGATGAAAGCGAGGATATTGACGATTCGACTATGGTTGGCGACAGCACTGCTATGCCTAAAAAAGCAGCGCCCGAGACCGACACCCACAAGCCCGAATACTACCTGCAGCAAATACCGCGCACGGTAGCAGACATAGCGATGTCGGACAGCCTGATCCGTATGGCACTGATTAACATGGTCTATACCTACCAAGACAAGATGGACGACCAAGCCCTGGCAGACGAGACTTTTGAAGAGTTGTGCCGGCGTTTCCCTCACCACAAGGACTTGCTAGACCTATACTATATGTATTATCTGAACGCACTGCGGAATAACGATACAAATGCGCAAGACTACTATCGAAAACAGATAATGGAGTTCTACCCCGATACCAAGCAGGCGTATATCGTTTCGCAGCCGGACTATTTCGACCGCTTGCGCAAGATGGCTGCAGAACAAGACTCAATCTACGAAACCACCTACAAGGCCTACACCAAGAGCGATTTTGCGACCGTAAAACAAAACAAACAGTATGCAGAGGAGAAGTACCCGCTTTCGCCGTTGATGCCTCGATTCTTGTTTTTGAATGCTGTGGCAGTGGCTCGTACTGAGGGTCAGACAGCGTTTGTAGGCGAGTTGCAAGATATGGTTGCCCGTTACCCGGAGAGCGAACTCGGAGCGATGGCAAAGGATATGCTGGCGATGATGGGGCAAGGTATGGAGAGCCAGAAAGGCGGTGAGGTAAGCAGCCTAAGCAGCCTGCGCGAACAGACCGCACAAGCAGAGGAGAGTGAGAGCGACAGCATTGCAGCATTGTCGGACGAGCGCAATGTACCGAGTGTGGTGCTGTTGGTACTACCTCAAGCCGATGAACAGGCACTAAACCGGCTACAATACGAGGTGGCGTTGTTCAACTTCTCACAGTTCTTGATACGCGATTTTGACATGCAGAAGATGCCGATATTAGGTACCGGTTGCGCACTGCGTGTGATGGGCTTTGAGAGCATGGACGAGGCAGAATGGTGGTTAGGATTGGTGAATGAGAATGCAGACCTAACGCTGCTATTCAAAGAGATGGGCGTAAAAGCCGTGCCGATAAGCGAGCAGAACCTGCCGCACTACAAGCCGACAGAATAGGGCAACAAAAAAGAGAGCCAAACGACTCTCTTATATTGTCGGGATGACAAGATTCGAACTTGCGACCTCCGGTCCCCCAGACCGTTGCGCTACCGGACTGCGCCACATCCCGATGCTCTGATTTCTCAAAATCGGGTGCAAAGATACTGCTAAAAAATGGAATGTGCAAATTATTTTGCAAATTATTGAAGAAAATACTCAGATTATGGCAAAAAAATTCTATATTGAGACCTATGGCTGCCAGATGAATGTGGCAGACAGCGAGGTAGTGGCAGCGATAATGGAGACCGCTGACACCGAGATGACCGAACATTGGGAGGATGCAGATATTGTGCTACTCAATACTTGCTCGATACGCGACAATGCGGAACAGAAAGTGGTGTCGCGACTAAAAGAACTGAAATCGCGCAAGGTACAGAGCCAATCGACGGTAGTGCAAGACGGGGGTAAAGTGATATTGGGCGTGATCGGCTGTATGGCAGAGCGCATGGGTGAAGAACTGATAGAGCAGTACGGCGTCGATTTCGTAGCTGGTCCGGATTCGTATTTGGATATTCCGAACCTGCTTGCACAGTGTGAGGCCGGGCAGAAGGCGATGAATGTAGAACTGAGCAAGACAGAGACCTATCGCGAGGTGCTGCCTGCGCGTATCGGCAAGACTATCAGCGGCTTTGTGAGCATCATGCGCGGCTGCAACAATTTCTGCTCATATTGCGTGGTACCTTACACCCGCGGACGCGAAAGAAGCCGAGATGTAGAGAGCATTCTGAACGAGGTGCGCGACCTATGGGCGAAAGGTTACAAAGAGGTTACTTTGCTCGGGCAAAATGTCAATTCTTATCGATTTCAACGGGAGAATGGAGAGGTAGTGGACTTTGCCGATCTATTGGAGATAGTGGCAGATGCAGTACCCGAAATGCGTATTCGTTTCACGACAAGCCACCCGAAAGACATGTCGGACAAGACCTTGGAAACGATAGCAAGACATAAGAATTTGTGCAAATTCATACACTTGCCCGTACAGAGCGGCTCGAACAAGATTCTGAAACTAATGAACCGCAAATACACGCGCGAGTGGTACTTGGATCGCATAGCCGCTATCCGCCGCATACTGCCCGATGCCACTATCGGTACGGATGTGTTCTGCGGTTTTCACGATGAGACATTGGAGGATCACGCAGAGACGCTCAGTCTGATGCGGGAGGTCGGGTTTGACACGGCGTTTATGTTCAAATACAGCGAACGTCCCGGTACTTACGCACAGAAACACTTGCCGGACAATGTGTCGGAAGAGGAGAAAGTGCGCCGGCTGAACGAAATCATTGCGTTGCAAAGCGAGTTGTCGTTGGCAAGCAATCGACGCGAGATAGGTAAGCGTGTGGAAGTGCTGGTGGAAGGTTTCTCCAAACGAAGCCACGAGGATATGTACGGGCGGACATCGCAGTACAAGACCGTAGTCTTCCCGAGAGAGGGCAGACACATCGGAGAATTGGTAGAAGTGGAGATTTTGGAGGCGAGTGCTGCCACTTTGCGTGGAAAAATTGTAGAAAAATAGCGAAATAATGCATTTTTTATAATAAAATTTGCAGGTACGAAAAAAATGCCGTACCTTTGCACTCGAAAACAAATAAAATTTTCATAGTTAAGGTTTAGGTTTAATGGCAATAGGAGGCTGTGAAGTTTCCTATTGTTTTTTCAAAAATCTATGCCTTGTTGGTATGAAAATTGTGGGTAGATATGGGTGCGAAATGCGCTATGGGTGTAGAGAATATGAGTAGAATAAGGTGTACTGATGCGCACACATAGAGGATTGAGGATGATGAAAAGTATAGGGTATAGAGGATGTTGAAGGGAGAAAGCGGAGGGCGTTGGGCGTGATGTTGCATATATTGAACAAGACATGGGGCGACGGATGGGAGCGTAAATATAGAAAATAACACGATTATTAACCTTATAAAGCGCAAGACTCGGAGTAAAAATCCGAGGCTTTTTTTGTATGAAAGATGAAGAAAAAGAAAATGAGGGGATGTTGCCTGATTTGACAGACCCCGAAGAGGCTCGCAAAGCGATTATTGCGAGCACGATATTGGAACGAAAATATAAATAACATAAGAATATGGCAGTAACATACATGACCGCAGAAGGTCTGCAAAAACTAAAGGATGAGCTCCGCTTTTTGGAGAGCACAGAGCGTCCTCGCGTGATCGCTGCTATCGCAGAAGCGCGCGACAAAGGCGACTTGAGTGAAAACGCTGAATACGATGCAGCCAAAGAAGAGCAAGGTATGCTGGAAAGCAAGATTGCGATGCTGAAAGGCAAGATAATGGATGCACGCGTAATCGACCAAAGTACACTCAAGACGGATGAAGTACAGATACTTACCAAAGTACGCGTGCGTGTAAAGAAGACGGGCGCAGAAAAGGTGTATCAGTTGGTTACGGAAGGCGAAGCCAACATTATGGAGGGCAAGATAGCCGTAACGACGCCTATCGCTAAGGGCTTGCTCGGCAAGAAAGTGGGCGATACGGTGAAGGTACAAGTACCCGCCGGAACAATGGAGTTTGAAATCTTGGAGATTAGCCTATAAAAGGCAGTTTCTGAGATAAATACACAATCTAAACACGCAAGAACTATGACATTGTTCACACGAATCATCAATGGCGAGATACCGAGTTACAAAGTAGCGGAGGACGAGAAATACTACGCTTTCTTGGACATCAATCCGTTGGTAAAAGGGCATACCTTGGTTATTCCCAAACTGCCTGAACCGGAAGCAGACTATATCTTCGACTTAAACGATGAGACACTGTCGGGACTGATGCTGTTTGCAAAGAAAGTAGCGAAAGGCATCAAAGAGGCAACGGGTTGCAAGCGTGTAGGCGTAGCAGTATTAGGTATGGAGGTAAACCATGTGCATATCCATTTAGTGCCGTTGAATACGGAGAAAGATATGCTTTTTACCAACCCCAAACTGAGTTTGCCCGCTGAGGAGATGGCAGAGATAGCCAACTCGATTGCAGAGGCAATAGAGAAACTCTAATCGCAAAGAGGTTGATTGCCCACAGGGCAAAAAGACAAAAAACAGAGGCTACCGAATAGGTGGTCTCTGTTTGTGTTTGGAGGGAGTATGTGGGACAAAGATTGGAATAGGACTTACAGAAGCAGGTAAGTAGCAAATTGACAGAATAGATAGCACATAAGTATCATTTTAATAAAAGCGTTTTCCTCTTTAGGTCTCGATGAGGTTTCGACAAAGGTTCGATGAAGTCGGCTCAAAGACCAAATAGCAAAAAGACAGCAAAATAAGGAAATCAGTGCCAATTTGAATTTGGCGGAGATTAGAACATCTTTTCCGTGCGGGCAGCGTCTAAACGGAGGAAAATGAACAGTAGGATAGTGAAGCCCCACAACGAACTGCCACCATAACTAAAGAACGGCAACGGGATACCGATGACCGGCAACAAGCCTAAGACCATACCGACATTGATAGTAAGGTGCATCAAGAAAATAGATGCCACAGAATAGCCATACACCTGACTAAAGATACTGCGTTGTCGCTCAGCCAAAGAGATAAGGCGCAGGATAAAACAGAGATAGACAATCAACACAGCGACCGAGCCGACAAAGCCCCATTCCTCACCTACGGTACAGAAAATAAAGTCGGTACCCTGCTCCGGCACGAACTGCAACTTGGTTTGCGTGCCATTAAGGTAGCCCTTTCCGATAAAACCGCCGGAACCGATAGCGATACGCGCCTGATTGACATTGTAGCCCGCGCCCGTGGGGTCATCTTTCATACCGAAAAGCACCTCAATACGCGTGCGCTGGTGGTCTTGAAGGATATAGGTGAAGACATAATCGCACGCATAAGTAAAGCCTATACAACAGACCGAAAACAGGGCAACAAGCAATAGTTTATGGTGCCGCCAATAGAGTGCTACCACAGCCGTATAGACAGTAAGCAGACCTGCTACGCCCACTGCCAACCAATCGAAATTGACAGGAAACCAGATATTGACGAGCATACCGATACCAAAGACAACGATTGCTACACCTATAAGTATGAGCGGTTCCCAAACCAAACGATTCTCCTTGCGCAGGAAGAAAATATTGATAGCACAGATAAGCAACATACAAGCCAGTATGCCTACATTACCCGTACCGAAAGGCAACGGCACGGCACCGAAACGGATACTGACGGTGAACAAAGCAACCGCAGCGACCCCACACCAAAGGACATATCCGCTCATTCCGCGGCGATAAAGCACCAACAAGAAAGCAGCAAAGACGAGGGCTGAACCAGTTTCTTTTTGCGGCACCATGATGATAAAAACCGGTGCGGCAATGAGTGCAAAAGGTACTACCAAATCACGCCAAGTGCGCACCTCGTAGCCATAACGCCCCATGTACTTAGCAAGAGCAAGAGCCGTGATACACTTGGCAAACTCGGCGGGTTGCAGGCGTAGCGGACCCATAGATATCCACGAGAGCGAACCTTTGATATCGGAGGCGACAAGAGGCGTGATGAGCAAGACAAGCAACATAACGGCATATAAGATGTATGCCAAGACCTCGTAGGTATTGTGGTCGATGAGCAACAGCACCCCACCCAAGACTAAAGCACCGATAATCCACACAAACTGTTTCCCGGCACGGTTGCTAAAATCGAAGATACTCGTTTGGTCGAAAGTATAGCAAGCACCATAGATATTGAGCCAGCCAAAGACCATCAAGCCGATGTACATAGCGATGGTAACCCAATCGAGGTTGCGAAATATGTTGCTATTGCGCGAGGTGTTCATTTTGTAAGTACAGCATTTGCAATTCGTTGTTTTAGGTCGGTGCGTTTAATCTCACCATTGAGATACTGCTCGATGACGAGGCTTGCGATAGGTGCAGCCCATGTAGCGCCATAGCCGGCATTCTCCACAACTACAGCCACGGCAATCCGCGGGTTATCCACGGGAGCGAAACCGATAAAGATAGCATGGTCTTTGCCGTGCGGGTTTTGGGCAGTACCCGTTTTTCCACAAGTCTCTACGCCCTCGATAGGATAATGCCGTCCTGTACCATAAACCATCACATGGTGCATTCCCTCTTTGACGACATCGAAATGCTGTTTGTCGATAGCGATGATATGCTTATCTACCTTCATCGAGTCGTTTTTGTTGAGGTGCGGCGTGATGAAATAGCCCTCGTTGGCAATAGCCGCAGCCTGATTGGCGAGTTGCAGAGGCGTAACCAACAACTCACCCTGCCCGATACTAAGCGAACGAATCGTAATGGCTTTCCAACCTGTTTTGCCATAGTAGCGGTCATAGAACTTGATAGGCGGAACACTACCGGAGACTTGAGAACCGATGTCGGTATGCTCAAAAGTATTTCCGAAACCGAACTGCATGATATCATCTCGCCACAACTGATAGCGGTGGCGGAAATTGGCATTATCCTTGCCATATCCGTCCATCTGGAGCGCATCACGAAAAGCCGCCCAAAAATAGGGGTTGCAACTCTGCTCGATGGCCTTGACCAACGCTACAGGGCTGCCGTGGTGGTGGGTACACTTGATAGGGGTAGAACCCGGGCCGCTACAGGGATAGAGGGTTGAGGGCGTGATAGCCCCCTCTTGCAAGCACACGAGGGCTTGTACCGTTTTGAAAGTAGAGCCTGGGGGGTAAGTGGCTTGTGTGGCACGGTTGAGCAGGGGTTTCGACTTATCGTTGAGCAACTTGTTGTAGTTGGCAGAACGCGCTTTTCCGACCAGTTCTTTTGGATTCCATGTAGGAGAGGAAGCCAATGCCAGCACCTCGCCCGTAGCCGGTTCGATGGCTACGACGCTACCTATCTTGTTCTGCAGCAACTCCTCTGCTAACATCTGCAAGCGAATATCGAGGGTAAGTGTCAAATCGGTACCTGCTTGGGAAGCGCGGTCTAACTCGCCATTGTGGTAACTACCTTGTATCCTACCGCGCGAATCACGCATCAATACCTCAACGCCTTTCTCTCCGCGCAAGTCTTTCTCGTAGGTCAGTTCGATACCATCCCGACCGGAATAGTCTCCCCGTGCATAGTAGGCATCACGATCGATGTCTTTCTGACTAACCTCCCCCACACTACCCAGGATATGTGCCGCTGCATTGTAGGTATAATCGCGCAAGGTGCGCTTGCGGATATACATACCGGGGAATAAGAACGAAGACTCTTGCAGCGTGGCTATATCTTCTTTTTTCTGCTGACTGATAAAGACTTGCGGCGTGTAAGGAGAGTAACCGCGATTCTTGCTACGGTCGCATATCTCCGCTATTCTATCATCGAACTCCGCACGCGTTATGTCGAGCGCATGGCAAAAAGCCGTTGTATCGAAGCCCACACGCATCTCACGCATAATGAGTGTAACCTCATAGATAGGTTGATTAAAGACCAACAGTTCGCCATTTCGGTCGTAGATCAGCCCACGAGAAGGGTAAATAGTCTGCCGCACCAAGGCGTTGTTGTCCGCCTGAGCATTGGTAGAAGTATCGATGATCTGCAACGCAAACAAACGGATGACATACACCAACACTACCGCTACTGCGATACCGCCGATGACAAACCTACGCTTATAGAACTTGTCGTTGATCATCTGTTTTTCATCAGGTCATAACCGATAATCAGCACGATACTAACCGCACTGCTGACCACTATCTCAAGCAATGTGAACCAAAAATGGGAGAAACTCCACGCGGTAAGGCAAAAGACCATAGTATGGTGGAGGAGAACCAAAATCACGATATACTTAATAAAATCAAGCACGCCGATACTCTGCGTATCGATATCCCCGATGAGGCGTTCACGGTCGGACACATACGCATCTATCAAGTATGGGCGAACATACATCAGCAAGACGCAGGCAGCAATATGCACGCCAAGCGAATTGCAGAATATATCTACCACCAGCCCAACAAAAGCACCGATAAGCATATCCGCCCAACGAGGCAAAGTGATAGGCATCATCAGAAGGCACAATATATATATATAAGGGTGGCAGACACCGAGAAACTGCAGGTTGTTGATAAGCAACACCTGTAGCAAAAGCAGCAAAACGAAATGCCCTATTTGTCTAATCCATGCCATGCTCTAATGTCTCAATCTCTTCAAAATCAGCGTTATGCAACACCTCCACATACTTCAACCGACGGAAATTGGTGGTAAGACGCACTCGGATAGTATAGTAGGATGCACCCTCCTCCAATACCGCATTTTCCACCACTCCCACAGGGATAGCCACGGGGAATATCGGACTCAGACCACTAGTGATAATCGAATCACCCTGATTAACCACTATATGTGAGGCTACATCCGTGAGATTGGCGAAACGCGAATCTACCCCATCCCACTGCAAAGTACCAATATAGTCATTCTTGGCAAAACGGCAACTGAGGTTGGTCTGCGTATTGATAAGCGGCAAAACAACCGAGTATTTAGCCCCTACCGTACACACGATACCTACCACGCCATCTTGATTGCGAACTCCCATACCTACCCTAACGCTATCCTGTTCTCCCACATTGATAGTCAGGTAGTTATGCTGCCGAGTAGTAGTCATCTGCACCACCTTAGCGGGGATATAATGCAAATCGGTACGCGAGTAGTGGTAGATAGAATCCATTTGGATATCCTCAGTAAGGTTCTCCAGTTGGTTCAGCCGATTGCGCAAGGCGGCATTCTCCTCTGCCAACTCGGCATTAGTGGAACGCAAACCAAAATAACTCGTGATATTGCTCACCAGTTGGTAGTTCCACGCCACCACACGGTTGGCAGTGCTCAACACACCGCTGCGCGGATACATCGTATTGTGGACTATCAGCAAAAAAGCAACAACTTCCAATAGTAAGAATACCAGGAAGTTGCTGCATTTTAATATAAACTTAAGCAGGTTGCGCATGCCTACTTATGCACGGCTTATCGGATAAGGAATCCAAAATGATCTACATTCTTCAATGCTATACCGGTTCCTCGTGCTACAGCGAGCAACGGTTCGTCTGCCACATTGAATTGGATAGTTATCTTGTCGGTCAGACGCTTTGCCAACCCGCGCAACAAGGCACCACCACCGGCCAGATAGATACCATTCTTTACAATATCGGCATACAACTCAGGCGGCGTTGCCTCGAGGGCTTGAAGCACGGCACTCTCTATCTTGGTAATGCTCTTATCCAAGCAGTGAGCAATCTCCTGATAACCGACAGGTACCGACATAGGTAGTGCCGTTACCTTATTCGGACCTATCACCATATAATCTTCAGGTGCGTCCTCCAATTCCGGCAGCGCAGCACCCACATTGATTTTGATACGCTCTGCGGTAGGCTCGTCAATCTTTAGGTTGTGTGCACGGCTCATACACTCGATAATATCTTGGTTGAAGTCGTCGCCGGCCACTTTAATCGACTTGTTGCTGACAATCGAACCCAACGAGATAACAGCAATCTCCGTAGTACCACCGCCTATATCTACAATCATACATCCCGTAGGGGCTTCCACATCAATACCAATACCTATAGCCGCAGCCATCGGCTCAAACAACATATACACATCGCGTCCGCCGGCGTGCTCAGAACTGTCGCGCACCGCACGAATCTCCACCTCGGTACAACCGGAAGGAATACCCACTACCATACGGATACTCGGCGTGAAAAGGTGCGTCTTCTTAGGTATCATCTGGATCAAACCGCGTATCATCATCTCGCACGCATTAAAATCCGCAATCACACCTTCCTTCAACGGGCGCACAGTCCGTACATTCATTCCGCCACGACCAATCATCTGTTGTGCCTTGCGCCCAACTGCCAAGCACTTGCCCGTATCCAAACTGATTGCCACTACCGACGGCTCATTCACTACCACCTGGTCTCCGCACATAATCAGCGTATTGGCTGTACCTAAGTCAATCGCCAACTCTTGCGTAAATGAAAATAATCCCATACTCTATTCTAAATTTATTCAGTAATATTTCTTTTCTTAGGGGAAACACCTCTGTTTTTGAGAGGAAGTAGGGAGAGACAATCACACACAGCAACCACACATTTTTCTATCTCTCAGCACACCCTACTCTAAAATTGCGCAAAGTTACAACAAAAAAATGAATTATGAAAGTCCCCGCTACTTTTTTACAAAAAAAGAGTGATGCCGTTTCCTGCATCACTCTTGCGCTCCCTCTAGGACTTGAACCTAGGACCCCCTGATTAACAGTCAGATGCTCTAACCGACTGAGCTAAGGAAGCATTTCGTTTATTGCCTTCTGAGTCGTTTCCTTCTCGAAAGCGGGTGCAAAATTACTGCTTTTTTTTGACATACCAAAGTTTTTTCCAAAAAAAATGCGTACCTTTGCAAAAAATTTCATTCTACAACCATTTTTATCCGCGCGAGCGGCACAAAACAATGAAAAAAGTACTGGGTTTGGGTAATGCACTCACCGATATGCTCCTGCAAGTTTCGGAAGACGACCTGCGTGAATTGGGGTTTCCAAAGGGGAGTATGAACCTTATCTCTATGGAGCAGGCAGAGCAGATACAAATGCGTTTTGCCTCCGTTAGGAAACACATGGTGGCAGGAGGCAGTGCCAGCAATGCTATCAACACCATCGCCGCATTAGGCGGTAAAGCAGCCTTCATCGGCAAAATCGGAAACGATGAAGTAGGCGACTTCTATCGCGAGGATATGATTAAAAACAATGTCAAACCCATACTTCTTACTTCCAACAAGGAGATGTCGGGGTGCAGTATCGTACTCATCACTCCCGATGGCGAGCGTACTTTTGCTACCTATCTTGGTGCTGCATCCGAGATGCAAGCCGATGATATTCAGAAAGAAGCATTCATCGGGTACGATATTTTCCATATCGAGGGCTACTTGGTGCAAAACCATGCGCTTATCGAAAAAGCCATTCGCCTGGCCAAAGAATCGGGCTGCATGGTATCGCTCGATTTGGCAAGTTACAATGTGGTAAACGAAAACCATCTCTTCCTAAAAGAACTGATTCGCCAATATGTGGACATCGTCTTTGCCAACGAAGATGAATCGTTTGCCTATACCCATCTCAACCCGGAGGAGTCGGTAGCCAAGATAGCCGAGCAATGCGACATCGCGGTTGTCAAAGTAGGCAAACGCGGTTCGTATGTTCAGCAAGGGAGCCAACGCTACCACATCGGTGCCATCACCACCAGTTGCACCGATTCTACGGGCGCAGGCGACTTGTATGCCGGAGGATTCTTGCATGCCCTGAGCGACGGGTTCGACATCCGCCGTTGTGGTGAGATTGGTACTATTGCAGCAGGGCGAGTGGTGGAGATTGTCGGCACCAAACTATCGGAAGAGACTTGGGACGAGATACGCCGTATATGTGCACTCTATCGCGGATTTATGATGAAGTACAACAACTAATTGCACTATGAAACGGATATTATATATTGTATATCAATACTTGATAGCCATACCTATCTTAGTGGTACTCACTATCTTTACGGCGCTGTTTACTATTCTGCTATGCCCATGGCGCAACTCGCGGTTGGTGCATGCCGAGCAGGCTTTTTGGTCGCGCTCGTTTTGCCATCTGATGTTTCTGCCGGTTAAGGTGGACGGATTGGAGAACATACAGCCCGGGCAATCGTATGTGTTCGTATCGAACCACCAATCGATGTTCGATGTATTCGTTATCTACGGTTGGTTGCCTGTTATCTTCAAATGGTTGATGAAAGCAGAGTTGCGCAAGGTGCCGTTTGTAGGTATCGCTTGCAAGGCCGCAGGGCATATCTTCGTAGATAGAAAGAACGCACGCGCCTCGGTTGAGAGCCTCGCCGAGATAGAAAAACAACTGCGTGATGGCGTATGCACGGTTATCTTCCCCGAAGGCACACGCACCAAAGACGGTCAGTTAGGTCGCTTCAAGCGCGGTGCTTTCCAGGTCGCATTAGACCTCTCGTTGCCCGTCATACCTATCTCGTTGAGCGGGTGCTACGAGGTAATGAACCGCAATGCCAAGACTGTAACTTGGCATCCGATACACATGCATATCGGTAAGCCTATCGACCTCAAGCAGTTCCCGCAGGAAGACCCCGCCGTGGCTATCAATGCCGTGCGCAATGCCGTGGCTGCGGGGATAGATCTGCCTAAATAACCAATAAACGAATCAACCAATAAACTTATAAACCAATATGTATTCCGACCCAAAAGATTGTCTGTATTGCCAAAACAATCAGACGCAAAAAGACTTGATGATTGAGATTGCACACCTGCGCGTGTCGCGGGCGTTCCTATTCAAAGAGCAGACCTACCACGGCCGTTGCCTTGTGGCTTACGACCACCATGTCAACGACCTCAACGAGTTGTCCGACGAGGAGCGCAACGCCTTTATGGCAGATGTAGCACAGGTTACACGCGCTATGCAAAACCTCTTTCACCCCGAGAAAATCAACTATGGTGCTTACTCCGACAAACTCAGCCACCTGCATTTCCACCTCGCACCTAAGTATGTGGACGGCCCCGATTACGGAGGTACCTTCCAAATGAACCCCGGCAAGGTATATCTCTCCGACGAAGAGTATGCTTCTATGGTATCCGCACTGCGTGAGGAACTTGCCAAAAATAAGTGATTATGTCTGAGCGTTCAAATAAGAATACGCCCGAGCGTTACGACAAGGACGATTTGCAAGAGGCCGTGCGTGTCTTGCGCGAGGGCGGAGTAATCGTCTATCCCACCGACACGGTTTGGGGCATAGGCTGCGATGCTACCAACGAGGAGGCAGTACGCAAGATATATGCTATCAAGCAGCGCGAAGACAGCAAGTCGATGTTAGTCTTGCTGGATGCCCCGGGCAAACTGCAAGGCTATGTCGATGAGATTCCTTCTGCCGCTTGGGATTTGCTGGATTGCACCATACAAGACCCACACTATGATGCTCAGCCCGAGCAACCGATTCGCCCGCTTACTATCATCTATCCCAGTGCTAAGAACCTTGCCCACAACCTGATTGCCGAAGACGGAAGTATCGGTATTCGTATCACGCGAGAGCCTTTCTCTAAGGCACTTTGCCAACAGTTGCACCACCCTATTGTGTCCACATCGGCGAATATCAGCGGTGAACCTACGGCAAAGAACTTCCGACAGATCTCGCAAGCCATACTCGATGGCGCAGACTATGTGTGCCGCTTTCGCAGAAACGACACCGCCGAGAAAAAACCAAGCAGTATCATCAAGATTGGTAAAGACAACGAAATAACCATCATCCGCAAATGACCGCACACCGCCGACAGCAAATCACTTATCTCATAGCCGACCTCCTCTCTGCTGAGGTGGTGTGGCTGTGTTTTTTGTGGTTTCGCTGGTTGGTGTACGAAGGCAAAGTGTTTGGCGTAGATACTATCCTTATTCCCGCCTTCAATTTCTACCCGCCGCTGATTGCCTATCCTCTCGTCTGTATCGCTATCTATTACCTGTCCGGCTACTACCTGCGCCCCTTTCGAAAGCAATTGTCCACCGAGTTTTGGAAGACGCTTGTTTCGGCGTTGGTTATTGGGTTCTTGTTCTTCTTTATCATCATCATCGATGACAAAGTGGATAGTTACCGACACTATATCGTCTCGTTGGTCGTGCTGATTACCTTGCAGTTTGTCATCAGTTACATCCCCCGATTATGCATCACCCTGCATACCAAAATCAATCGCCGACCCGCACGAGTAACCACCGTACACACCCTTTCGGAAGCGCAACGCATACAGCGAGGCGAGGCAGACGAAGTCATCATCGATTTGCCGGCGGCTCAACCCAAAAACACACTCTACGAAATCATCAACACCCTTTATCCGCTGGATGTCTCTATCTCGGTTGTGCCGTCGATATACGATATGCTCACGGGTGCTGCACGCATCGGTGAGATAGAAGAGCAACCCCTTATTCGCATTACCGACCATAAGATGACCGACTCGCAACTGTGTATCAAGCGTGCTTTTGATGTCTGCACATCGGCTCTTGTGCTCGTCCTCTTCTCTCCGCTCTACCTTGCTCTGTCGATTGCCGTAGCCGCTTCCTCACGAGGAGGCGTTATCTACCGCCAAGAGCGCATCGGGCTGCTCGGCAAACCATTCCAAATACTCAAGTTCCGAACGATGTATGCCGATTCGGAACCTGCCACACCCCTGCTCACTCAAGACCACGACCCGCGCATCACCCCTATCGGGCATTTCCTACGCAAGTACCGCCTCGACGAACTGCCACAGATGTGGAATATCTTGCGGGGGGATATGTCTATCGTCGGTCCGCGCCCTGAGCGACGATACTTCATCGAGCAAATCACACAAAAAGCCCCCTACTACTGCCTTTTGTATAAGATACGCCCGGGACTGACCAGTTGGGGACCTATACGAGTAGGCTATACCGATACTATCGACAAGATGGTGGACCGACTCAACTACGACATCACCTATATGGAAAACATGTCTATCCGCCTCGACCTCAAAATACTATTCTTTACTATCGAGGTCATCTGCGATGGCAAAGGCAAATAACCCCCCAACACACAGCATAAAAACATGAAAAAAACTGCGCAAAACGCCCTATACACTGAGGAAAGCAAAGCAAAAAATAACCTGTCCTACGACGATGCAATGGCACGCGTAGAGACTATTGTCAAGCAATTAGAGCAATCCGACGCCCTTAGTATGGACGAATACAAGCAACTTGCCACCGAGGCGAAGACACTGCTTGATTTCTGCCGACAGCAGTTAGAAAAGGATCAGGTACTGCTCACCTCCGACTGACACTTCCTCCTAAACACAACAGACATCCACGGAGAACTGAGTCTCCGTGACAGAGAGAATATCTTAGCAGAGAGCCCCACAGCAGTTTTAATGGCTTTTTACATGGTGTTTAATGGAGTCCCTAAAAACGGCTTCCCAGCGAACAAAATTATATGGCTAATTACATGATAATTATATATTGAAAAAACCAATGACAATTACATGTTTAATCGTCAATTAACCGTTAACGGAGAACCAAAGCCCACTTTGCAAAGAGGATTTAACGGCGACACAATTTCCCCTACACGGCAAGACACAAAGAAATAGGACTGAGGCATTGCCCCAATCCTATTCTTTTTATGGCCATACAGCCAAAACACTTATTCTGCCTTGCCGTCAGAGCCAAGCACATTGATGATTTTGTGCTTGTAGAGTTGCTCCATCAGGTCGCGTGCAGGACCGCAGTACTTACGCGGGTCGAACTCTGCGGGTTTCTCCCAAAATACCTTGCGAACAGCAGCGGTGAAAGCCAAACGGCTGTCAGAGTCGATGTTGATCTTGCAAACGGCACTCTTAGCAGCCTTGCGCAGTTGCTCCTCAGGAATACCTACGGCTGCTTCCAGTTTACCTCCGTATTGGTTGATCATATCAACATACTCTTGAGGTACCGATGACGAACCGTGAAGAACGATAGGGAAGCCCGGCAATTTCTCCATTACTGCATCCAATACATCGAATGCCAATGGGGGAGGTACAAGGCGACCCGTCTTAGGATCTACCGTGCACTGCTCTGGTTTGAACTTGTATGCACCATGGCTCGTTCCGATAGAGATAGCCAAAGAGTCGCAACCCGTGCGGGTCGAGAAGTCGATTACCTCCTCAGGTTTGGTGTAGTGGCTCTCCTCGGCTGCTACCTCGTCCTCAACGCCGGCAAGCACACCCAGTTCTGCCTCTACGGTTACATCAAACCGATGTGCGTAGTCCACTACCTTGCGGGTCAAAGCGATGTTCTCCTCATAAGGAAGAGCCGAACCGTCGATCATCACGCTCGAGAAACCGAAGTCAACGCAACTCTTACAGAGTTCAAAACTGTCGCCGTGGTCCAAGTGGAGTACAATCTGAGGGTGCTCCCAACCCAACTCTTTGGCATATTCCACTGCACCTTGTGCCATATAGCGAAGCAGGGTTTGGTTTGCGTAGTTGCGTGCGCCTTTCGATACTTGCAGGATTACTGGGCTCTTCGTCTCGGCTGAGGCTTTGATGATAGCCTGAAGTTGCTCCATGTTGTTGAAATTGAAGGCAGGAATTGCGTATCCGCCTTTGATAGCCTTAGCAAACATCTCACGGGTGTTCACCAGACCCAATTCTTTGTAACTTACCATAATTAAATGATTTTAGTTGGTTTATGTTTAGTGAATTATTACTTGCTCTCTACTCTTCGGCTCGCCACAACGAAGTAAGCAATCAAGGCAATGTATGCCACTATACCTACTATCGCTGCGCCGTTCGAGGCTGCCCAATCGCTTAGGTAGCACTCTGCGCCGCAGAACTTAATCACTGCGCTCACTACGCCCATCAGCGCACCGCCCGCAATAAAGCCCGATGCCACCAGCGTACCTTTCTCGTTGCGTTTCTGTGCCAATTCCTCTGCCTGCTCGCCGTCTTTCGCACGCTTACGGCTCACGAACCATGAGATAGCACCGCCTACCAGCAGCGGGGTGTTCAGGCTCAGCGGAATGAACATACCTAATGCAAACGCCAGTACAGGCACACCCATAAAGTTCAGCACCAATGCCAGTATCGCACCTGCCAAATAGAGCATCCATGGCGCACCTTGTCCGCTCATCAGCGGCTCTATCACAGCCGCCATCGCATTCGCCTGCGGTGCCACCAGTGCATTCTCGCCCGTGAACCCGTAGGTCTTGTTCAAGATTATCATCACGCCGCCCACGGTAGCTGCCGAAACCAATGTGCCTAAGAATTTCCAAGTCTCTTGTTTCTTGGGCGTTGTGCCGATCCAGTAACCTATCTTCAGGTCGGTGATAAACCCGCCTGCCATCGATAGGGCCGTACAAACCACACCGCCGATCACCATCGCGCCCACCATGCCGCTTGCACCTTTCATACCGATAGCCACAAAGATTACCGATGCAATAATCAGCGTCATCAGCGTCATTCCGCTCACGGGGTTGCTGCCCACAATAGCAATCGCATTCGCTGCCACAGTGGTGAATAGGAACGCAATCACCGCCACTACCACAAAGGCTACCAACGCCTGCCAAAAGTTATGCAGTACGCCTAACCAGAAGAATATCAGCGTAATCACCAAAGCAACCGCTATTGCTAATACGATAAATTTCATACTCAGGTCTTTCTCGGTACGCAGCGATGCTTGTGCCACGGCCTTGCCCTTTCCGCCCAACTCTTTGCCGGCCAGTCCTACCGCCGATTTGATCACACCCCAACTCTTCACGATACCTATCATACCTGCCATCGCAATCGCGCCGATACCTATGTTGCGCCCATAGTCGGTAAACAGCATCTGCGGGTCAGCAGCCTCCATGCCGGATACGCTGCCCAACAGTGGCAGAAGCACCCACCATACGAAGAACGAACCCGCACATATCACAGCCGCATACTTGAGTCCGATGATATAGCCCAAGCCCAACACGGCGGCACTCGTGTTAATGGAGAACACCAACTTAAACTTGCTCGCCAACATCTCTCCCCAACCGGTCATACGCGTGCTGAGGCTCTCTGTCCATAGTCCGAAAGTCGATACCGCAAAGTCGTACAATCCGCCTATGCCAGCTGCCCAAATAAGCGGCTTGGCTTGGCTCCCGCCTTGCTCGCCCGATACCAGCACCTGCGTCGTCGCCGTAGCCTCGGGGAATGGGTATTCGCCGTGTTTCTCTTGTACGAAATACTTGCGAAATGGTATCAAAAACAGTATACCTAAGCACCCGCCCAAGAGCGATGATAGGAATATCTGCATAAAATTGACTGTGATATCGGGGTACTTGGCTTGTAGAATATAGAGTGCAGGTAGGGTGAATATCGCACCTGCCACAATCACGCCGCTCGATGCGCCTATCGATTGGATAATCACGTTCTCCCCCAATGCGTTCTTGCGTCGCAGAGCCGACGACAGACCTACAGCAATGATAGCAATCGGTATCGCTGCCTCAAACACCTGCCCTACCTTCAGTCCCAAATAAGCCGCAGCAGCCGAGAAGATCACTGCCATCAGTACACCCATCAATACGCTGTACGGCGTTACTTCTGGGTACTGTTGGTCGCCACGAAGGATAGGTTCGTACTTCTCGCCCGGCTTCAGCGGACGATTGGCATTCTCGGGCAGTTGTACTTTCGGTTGCGCTTCCTGCGCGGCATTCTCATTCTTCATATCCATAATTCTACGCAATTACTGCTTCATTATTTTACGCATCAAAACCTACTTAATCTGAAAAACTACATAGTAAGTGGTTATTCTACGCAATTAGTGCCGCAAAGGTACTGCTTTTTTTCCAAAAACGCAAATATGCTTTTTGTTTTGCATTCTCAACATAGCAGACCGCCCGCCTACTTTTGGATATTCACCGTTCCCCTATCTGTATATCCACGCCACCTTGTCTTCCCATTCTTCATTTTTTATCTATATCCTTAATTGCTCAACCTCTTCTTAGAACGACAATTTGCTCAACCTATTTTAGGACACCACAGCAGGGCAAACGCTACCGCATATCGCTCTACGCACGCCAAGATGGTAGCAATACATCGCAAGCCGACATCAGCGTTTATCTCGGTTCTGCGTATGGTAAAGATGCCATGACGCTCAATATCTTGCCTTCCGAGGCTATCATCAATGGTGATTACCAACGCCTCGAAGCAGATTTCTCAGTGCCGACTACAGCAGCGTATGCAATGGGTATCCGTGGTTATATAGGTGGTGCTCCATACTATATCTCTCTCGACAATATCCTTGTAGAGGAGTTGCCTACCAAAGTAGTGACGGCGGTAGCAAGCGAGACCACGCTCAGCCTCACCACTTACACCGAGGAGACTATTCGTGCGGCACTCTCTGCGCTCACGCTCACGGCAGTGGACGACAACGATAGCACCGTCTACACCATTGCCAACGATGCTGCGCGTTGGGTGATCGACCTGCCGCTCTATACGGCTACCTATACGCTCACGATGCACGACCTGCCCGCTCCGTATGTCTTTGCTGATGATACCGAGACGCTCTGCATAACGCTCAACGACATCAGCACCGGCATAGACGATGCTGCGATGGGTAAGGACAGCAACAATGTTTCTGACAACGACAGTGCTGCGGCCGACAAGTCTGCTGCCCGCCTTATCATCGAGCAAAACACGGTCTATGTCCTCCTCCCCGACGGCACCCACTACACCGTTACAGGTCAGAAACTTCCCCGCTGATCAAGCCTTAATAGCAAAAACAAGTACAGCAAAAGAGATGCTATCCAAAAGCATACCGTAGAAAGAAGTACTACAAAAGCAAGTACTGTAAAAGCAAGTACTAAAACCTCAGTAGTACCTCATCTAATCCACACATGAGACTGTCTAACAAGTATGTTAGGCAGTCTTTTTTGTAAGTCAAGTAGCATTGAGCATTGCTGTGCAAAAATGATAGGCAAAAATAGCAGATTAATATGCGAAAAAGGCA